>Ga0256404_1001977_pt1 | contig 47071 bp, 44 predicted proteins | sample RumenRJG_01DNA_FD_185990 | JGI IMG/M metagenome (GOLD analysis project Ga0256404, IMG submission 185990) | Bovine rumen microbial communities from Lethbridge, Alberta, Canada - RJG_01 | ecosystem: Host-associated > Mammals > Digestive system > Stomach > Rumen | place: Canada: Alberta | collected... | reverse complement strand
TGAAGATTTTTCAATGATTTCAGCGATTGAAAGGATTCCATTGTCCCTGGGGTGAGAATCACTGATCGTGCCGTCTGCAACTTTCAGATGAGCAGGGCAGCGGAATTTATCGTTCTGCTTCAGGCGCCCCTGTTCCAGCGCCATGGCTGTCATGATGGGCTTAAAAGTCGATCCGGGCTCGTAAACCCTGTTGATCGCATTATTTGTCAGGGCCTCGGGCCTTGCAAACGTAGTCCGGTTGTTGGGATCAAAGACTGGATAACTGGCCATTGCCTTGACTGCGCCGGTTTTAGACTCGAGGCAGATCCCCGCCGCCCACGGCGCATGGATTTCAGATGCACGCTGGTCAAGGAAACGTTCCAGCGCATATTGAATATCTGAGTCAATGGTCAGGAACAGCCCTTTCTGAGCTGTCTGATCCTGCAGTTCAGCTCCCGTATCCGTCACCGGTGAAGCGCCGCGGTAGGAAATCCTGTGTTTTTCCGGAATCAGAAGCGTACTGTTCCACGTCAGTTCAATACCTGCAAGTCCCCAGCCGTCCTGGTCACAGTAGCCGAGCAGATGGGAAAGAAGGCTGCCCTTAGGATAAACTCTCTTCCGTTCCTCACGGATATAGTAGCCTTTGTCTTTCCCGCAAAGCGAAATGATCTCTTCCGCCTCGTTCCGGCTGAGGTATCTTTTTACCCAGTTAAAGCGCCGGTCGAGACGTTCCTTCAGAGATTTCACCTTGGCAGTTCCGATGTAAGGTTCCAGTTTATCCACGCTGGAAGGGTCAAATCCTTCCATGCCCGGATCCATGAAAATGCTGTACGTTGTTACGGAAAGCGCCAGCGGCTCTCCGGTGCAGTCATAAATAGTGCCGCGGTCCATGGCAGAGCGTTCACTCTGCCGATACTGCCGTGCCAGCTGTTCTGATGCCCTCGGATCAGGATAAAGATGCACTTTAACAAGAGTGACGAGGTAAAACGCCATTACGGCGAAAATGAGAACCCATTGAAGCTTCCTGTATGACAGGCTCACTTTCGTTCTGCTCATCTCCTCTGCCTCACTCCTGCCTTTTTCAGATCAGATACTGTGATATTATGTTAATTGGAATAATTCATCCCCGCATTAACCAGCTGTGCCGTCGTCGTGCCGTCAGAATGCCCGACTCCGTCTACGCGGATTGCGCCGGCAAGATGGACCTGCGCCATTCCCAGCTGGCGAACCGCATAAACATACACAGAGCTGGGGGACATCATTCCCACTGCCTCGCGCTTTAAATCATTATATTCCTTTTCGCACGCAGCAATCTGCTCCTGAATCCGCGAAATTTTCAGGTCAAAGGCCTGAGAATCACTTCTCATCATTGAAAGGATCCCCATACATACAATTGCCAAAATCAAAAGCATCACTGCTGCATGACTGAATTTCACCGATTTCTTTTCTGCGGATCTTAAAACCTGCGCCATGGTCCTACCCGTCCTTCCCCTGTAGTTGGTATGTTTTTCTTAAGAAACCCGCGTAAGCGCGCACTGCGTGATTTTGGATTCCTTTCTATTTCTGCGTCGTCCGGAACAATTCCTTTCCGGGGATTCAGAATTCCATGCCCCTCACTGCACCATACCTTCATCTGCTGCTTGACGATCCGGTCTTCCAGCGAATGATAGGTCACAACAATCAGCCGTCCTTCATCCGCAAGCAGCTCAAACGCCTCATTAAGCCCCTGTTCAAGCGCTCCAAGCTCGTCGTTTACGGCAATTCTCAGCGCCTGAAAAACTTTCCGGGCCGGATGCCCGTTCATTTTTCTCATCACAGGTGCCGGAATGCCCCTGCGGATGACTTCAACAAGCTGGCTTGTTGTCGTAATGGCTTTTTTCGCTCGTTCCGAAACAATTTCACCGGCAATTCTCCAGGCAAAACGCTCCTCTCCGTACTTTCTGAAAATATCAGTCAGCGCTTCGCGTGAAAGCCCGTTGACAAGCTCAGCCGCCGTCGTTCCCCCTGAATCCGGATCCATTCTCATGTCGAGCGGGCCGTCCTCACGGAACGAAAACCCCCGCACTCCATCGACAAGCTGCATGTTTGAAACGCCGAGGTCAAGTACAACACAATCCGCGGATGTGATACCCGCGGATTGGCAGAGCGTTTTCATATTCCTGAAATCCCCGGGAAGTATCCTGAACCTGTTTCCAAAAGGTGCCAGCCTCTTCTGCGCGATTTCACGTGCTCTCTCGTCCCGATCAATGCCCGCAACCGTCCAACCTGGACTGTGCCGCAGGAATGCCTCGGAATAACCGCCGAGACCGAGAGTTCCGTCAACAATCAGCGCATCTTTTTTTAACGGCATTTCCTCAAGAACTCTGCCGAGAAGAACCGGGATGTGCTCAAATTCCAAGGTCAGACACCCCTTCGGCAAGAGATGTGAAGTTTTCCAGCATCTCGCTGTTGCTGGCATTCCACTTTTCACTGTTCCAGATCTCGAGATGGTCATTAACGCCGTTGACCACCACAGCATCATTCAAATCAGCATACTTTCGCAGTTTCGCCGAGAGAAGGATACGTCCCTGACCATCAACGGGAAGCTCTTCGGCAGCCCCAAGCAGCGTGCGCATAAACTGGCGGGCCTGGCCTTTGGTGAAGGGGAGCGACTGGAGTTTCTGCAGGTAGAGGTTCCACGCGTCCGTGGGATAGACAGCAACACAGTTATCAAGGCCCACTGTGCAGACCACAGTGTCCCCGATCTGGGACCGAAACTTCGCTGGCATAACGAGCCGGCCCTTGCTGTCTATTCGATGGTCATAACTTCCCATGAACATGTTTTGTCCCCCACTTTCTACCACTTTGCCCCACCTTTGTGATTCAGAATAACTTTTTTCGGAGTCCCGGTCAATAAGCTGAAATGGGGGCTCAATCGTAGCAAAACTCTGCTTTTAACAGATTGTTTACCTTAAACTTTTTTCTTCGGAAAAAAGAACACAGTTTGAAATCAAAAAAACGTGGAGACTTCTTTAAAGAGAAGTCTCCACGTCAAATTTTCGAAATATTAGAATTATTTATCCTTAAAATAGACAGAATATTCTTTCTTTTTACTTAAAGCATTACTATGGAGTGGCCCGTAAGCCGGGTTCTGTCATAGGATAGTCATTTATCTAGTACATGCATTACTGCATGCCTCAAGCGATCTGTACCCGGAGGTCAGCGGGCAGCCTCAGCCCTCCCTATTCGATCTTGCTCCAGACGGGGTTTGCCTGGCACAGCAGTCACCTGCTGCCCGGTGGGCTCTTACCCCACCATTTCACCCTTACCCGGTACGGGAACCGGGCGGTCTGATCTCTGTTGCACTTTCCTGTGGCTTGCGCCAACTGGACGTTATCCAGCGTCTTGCCCTGCGGAGCCCGGACTTTCCTCTCCCGCTTGCGCGGCAGCGACTATCAGGACCACTCCAGGGAGTTAGTATATCATTGTTCGGCCGCGGCGTCACGCGATAAAATACGAATTGCACTTTTTCGTGGAAAAATCCGGCTCTGACTGTCTGCCTGAAAATGTGCGCAGGGGAAAAGCCTCATTGAGCACTGCCCGCGGCTGTCAATCCGGATATATAATAACGACAGTATCTTTCTGGTCGGAGGTTCATCAATGCACGTCATTCACCCTTTTGCTCCTGTCTTCGACGAAAATTCCCGTGTTCTGCTGCTGGGAACCATGCCGTCGCCAAAGTCACGGGAGTCGCAGTTTTATTACGCTCATCCGCAGAACAGGTTCTGGCGTATTCTGGCAGCGCTGTTTCAGGAAGAAATACCGTCCGGAAACGCTGCCCGTACTGAATTTATTCTGAAACACCATCTCGCCCTCTGGGATGTGCTTCACTCGTGTGAAATTAACGGTGCCAGCGACGCGTCAATAAAAAGCGCAGTACCTAACGATCTTTCCGTGGTTTTAAATAAAGCTCCCATTCGGGCTTTGTTCTGCACCGGCAGGAAGTCCTGGTTTTTTTATCACCGTCTGATCGAACCGGTCATTGGAAGAACAGCTGTCTGCCTTCCCTCCACGAGTCCCGCAAACTGCGCCGTTTCATTTGAGAAGCTCTGTGAAAGCTACCGTCAGATTCTCTCTTTCATCTGAAGCAGCGGACCTGACACATGTGGGTGAAAAAGCTAAAATCCGCCCGCACCTGCTGACGATATCAGCAGGTATCCGGAGTTGCGGCTGCCCTTCCGGCAGAACTTCAAACAGCGCCCCTGTCTCCCGGTGCAGGGGCGCTGTTTTCTGTGAAGATGCGTTCAGGCGCGCAAATGATAACAAATAGAAAATTAAAATTACATATTGACAACAATAAGAATTAGTATATCATGGTGTCAACACCAAAATCATGGAGGTATCCTTATGAAAGTACAGCTCACACGTCCGGAACTGCTCCACCATAATGCGGCATGGGAGCTTTCGCGCCAGCTCGTGACGCATCCGGATTCCACATATCTGATCAGTCTTGAGGGGCGCTGCTCGCAGTGGGGCATACTTGTGGTCGACCGGGAGGCCAGGCCGAAAGAAGGCGCTATCCTCCTTATCAGCACAAAAAACGGCTTTGCGCTGAAACGCTGGCACAAGAACGACCCCGCCGACGGTCTGTGGGGGGTCGTGACATGGATTATAAGACGCCCTTGAGAAAAATCATCGGTCTTGCAGACTGCAATAATTTCTTCGTATCCTGCGAACGGGTGTTCCGCCCTGATCTGGAGGGAAAGCCTGTGGTCGTTCTTTCCTCCAACGACGGGTGCGTAATTTCCCGCAGCAACGAGGCAAAAGCGCTGAACATCCCCATGGGCATTGCCTATTTCAAAATGAAGGAATACATGCAGAATCACGGAGTCACGGTTTTTTCAGGCAACATGGAACTGTATCAGAATTTTTCGTCACGCGTCATGGCATGCTTGAAACGCTACACTGACCTCATTGAACAGTATTCCATCGACGAATCGTTTTTCAGTCTCGCTATTGCCGCTGTTTCTGACCCTCTGAACTACTGCAGGAATATCCGCCGGACAATTCTGCACAATTGCGGAATCCCCGTTTCCATTGGCATTTCCACTACGAAAACGCTGTGCAAAATTGCCTCGGAACTGGCAAAAGAACGCTCCAAGAAAGACCCTCACAGCGACGGTGTCTGCATGCTCATGCCTGCTGATGCTGAGAGAGTTTTTCCCGGCCTTGAGCTTAAAAATGTCTGGGGTATAGGAACCCGCAGCGCTGAACGTCTGAACTCTGCCGGTATCTGGACAGTCCCGCAGCTGCTGAAGGAAGATGAAAAACGTATTCGCAGGATTCTGTCAATCCGTGGGGTTCTGACAGTCCGCGAGCTCAGGGGAATTCCCTGCTTCCCGTTGGAAGAAGAAGCACAGCCGCAGCAGAGCCTTCAGGTTTCGCGTTCTTTCGGCCAGAGGCTGACGCGCTATGAGGACATTGAAGCCATGGTTGTAAGACATGCCGCCGAGGGAGCTTACCGTCTGCGGAACCAGCAGCTCTGCGCCGGCATTGTAGGCTGTATTCTGCTCACCAGCCAGTTCATTGAAAATCCGTATCTGCAGAGCGCAGAAATTTCCCTTGCAACGCCGACCTCACGGGACAGCGATATCATTGACGGAGCCATAAAATGCCTGAAAGAAATTTTCCAGCCCGGACGGAAATACGCAAAGACCGGCATCTATCTGAACAGGCTGTGCAGCGCCAGATGCCGCCAGATGAATATCTTTGAAGCCAACGGCAGCGGTCTGCGCCAAGATCGGCTGATGTGCGCCCTGGACCAGATCAACCGGAAGTTCGGCAAAGCCGTGATTGCCCCGGCTGTGATCCAGTGTGCAAAAGCCTGTGAGCCGCGGCACGCCCTGCGTTCTGCATGGAACTCTCAGATGATCACGGCAAAAATCGCAGAACGGACCGCCACCGCCGGCTGATAGCTTCACCATGCAGAACAGGGACGCATGCTCTTTTCAGAAGCAGCGTCCCTGTTTTTATCTTTGACTGAAAGTTGCAGCTGCTGCCGGCAGCTGTGTTTTTCTGCGGAATTTATTTAAAAATGTACTTCAGGCGCTTTTGATTCTTCAGCTGAATCCAGCTCGAAGAAATCGGCCTTTGAAAACCCTGTCAGCTTTGCTATAAGAGCGGACGGGAAAGACTGCGTCATCACATTGTAGTCCCGCACTGTTCCGTTGTAGTAACGGCGTGCCATCTGCAGATCTTCCTCCAGAGAACTCAGTTCCTCCATAAGTTTATTAAATGCAGTATCTGCCTTGATCTGCGGATAATTTTCAGCAACTGCGATAAAGCGCCCCAGGGTCTGGCTCAGCTTACCTTCTGCCTGAGAAATTTCTCTGACGGAACCGCTTCCCTGCGCAGCACGGGCCTGCGTTACGCTGTTCATCAAATCCTTTTCATGCTCAGCCAGTCCACTTGCAGAAGCCGCCAGATTGGGGACAAGGTCATGGCGCCTTTTCAGCTGCACCAGAATGCCGCTCCATGCTTCATCTTTATGGATGCGGGCGTGCACCAGCCTGTTATAAGCAGTGATCCCCCACAGGATCACAATAAACGCCGCAATTCCGTAATACAGCACAGGGTTCATTGTAAAGCCCTCCTTTGTTTTTTAGACGCTGGAAAACCGTTCTCCGCCTTCTGCTTTGAATGTACACAGATAACCGGAAAGGACAGGTGCCGTCCGGCTGTTCAGCAGGCAGACAAAGCACAGGCATTCATCAGAAACTGTTCTTCTGATGCCGTCGATCAGCCGGGACACAGATAAAAAGATTCTTTTCTGAAGGCAGTGAATCCCGCACCGGCTGATCCGGCAGTAATATGCCGGGCTGCCCGGAGCAGGAACGGCGCATATATGCAGTCTGACAGCTTATAATAACACAAAAAGGCACCGGAAAACCACTCTTCCAGTGCCTTCTACAATTTTGTCAGCCTGAAGCACAGAAATTTTCCCCTGAGGTAATACTGCCTGCCCTGCTTCCGTACTGTGTTTGAAGCATTTTACTTTGAAAATTCTCTTTCAGAATTATTCAAATGAAACGCCTCACAGAACAGGAAGAGAAGCGGCCGGCAGCGCGTTGTTCTGCCCTGCGGCAGGAGTTGCCTCATTGCGTCTGTCTGCTGTTTTCACATCTCACACAGAGGGACAACATGCCTCCGCCCTGATTCTGTGACAAAATAGAAAAAGCGGCAGCCTTCAAAACCACGCTTTTTAAGGATCGAAGAAACCTCATCAAAGTGTTCAGAGGGAAAGCGGACTGACAGTCCGCAGGATGCTGCGGCTTCTCTCGGCGTGGGCATTATGAAACATTCTATGCCCGCGCCTTTCAGAAGCTGCATCGCCATCATTGAAGAACTGGCCGTACTGCACGAAACAATGCAATACCCTCCGGTGCAGCCAGCAGGTGACATTACAGCGTGATCACCTGATCGACACCGACGCCCTGAAGTGCGGCATACACGTTCGGAAAGCAGCCAATGCCGGCAGGCGCAATGAGCTTCCTGTCGATCTCACGCTGATAGCAGCAGCGGTCACAGGCCATAAGCAGCATGCCTGTTTTCTGAGCAAGCGCAGAAAGTCTGTTGGCAATATCATTGCCCTCAACAAGCATGTAGCAGTTGTCAAAGAAGAACATCATGCCGACAACCTCAGCATTATGCGTCCCTTTTTCAAGCTGAGGAATAATCATGTTCTCAAGAATTTCACGGGCGTGCTCTGATTCAAGCAGATACGCTACCTTCATATCAATCAGCCTCCTGAAAAATAAAGTCTGCAGTCTGCAGAAGATCTCACCTGACACGGAAAGGACTTCAGCAGCAATCCTCCATGCCCTCACCGAAGAGATTGACCAGATGCCCTTTCATCACACGGTAGACCGCATACCCGACCTGGCCGTTCTTAGAACCTGTAATGAGAATTTCCAGCGCTCCAGAATGATCCATATTGAAAAAACGGATTTTCTGTTCTTCACGGGGAGCAGGGACAGGCGGCAATGCCGTATGGTTTCCTTTGTCATCCAGATACACAATTGTGCTGCACTCATCGCCCTCAGTACAGATAACCACAAGATCCCTGCAGCCGTTGTCTGTCACGTCCGCGGCGCAGGCAAGAAGAACCTTCTTCCCTGGAAACTCGGCTCTGAAAGCCAGCAGCAGCGGATCATCCTCTGCCGTCGGACGGGCGTAAGTTTGTGTCTGCTGTTCTGAAAGCTCGGCAGCTCTCTGCAGGTACTGCCGCAGGAAAGTCAGCGCCGCGATCAGTGATGCTGCCCCCGCTGCGAGGACGAACAGCTTACGCGTTTGTACGCGCATTTTGCGGCTCAGCCAGCTTTCTTCTGATAATTTTCACCAGCTCACGGGCTGCATAAACAGTCAGCACAGCGCTGCAGATGTTTCGCAGCCATCCGGGAAAAACAATCATCATGGAATTTGCATATGAGATGCTGTGCGTCACAGCGTCAAAATCCAATGCTGGTTTGAACCCTGGCATCAGAAGAAGATTGGTGACGTAGCCGGCAATTTCGGACAGGATGACCACAAGAGCCGAGTACATCAGCATGGCTCTTCTGCCGATAGTATTCCGGATGGTCAGAAGTTCAGCTATGTTTGTAGCGCAGCCGGCCATCAGAAAGGTAACAGCAACGCCGGGAGCAGCGCCGCTTGCTACCAGGGCAGCAATAAAGGGCATGTGTCCTATGGCACACACATACATCACCGCGGCAACAACTGTAATACCCAGCAGGGAAACCATCCCCGGTGTCCCGAGATACTGCTGTATCGCGCTTTGCGGCACCACGGTGAAGAGCAGCCCGGCAAGCAGCATTCCGGAAACAGTGAATTTTGAGATTGTAGGCGTCAGTTCGCAGAATGCCCAGCGCAGCCCTGACCTGATCCGCTGCCAGACTGTCGGCTTTTCCGTCTGTAGACTGAGCTTCATGCCCGGCTGCTTCTCGTAAGCCGGTCTGTAATAAAGTTCATCACCGGCAAAGCGGTTAGCAAAAATGCCGATGAGCATAGGTGCCGCGAAGCCTGTAATCACATAAATTGTTGCAATTTCCCTGCCCAGAAGCCCGTAGGCAAGAACTATGGAAATCGGATTGATCATCGGCGTCGATGTCATAAAAGTCAGCGTCGGCCCCAGATATGCTCCGGAAAAGTACATGCTGATGCCCAGCGGTATAGTTCCGCAGCTGCAGATGGGAATGCACATTCCTGTCACTGTAGCCCAGAACACTCCGGAAATCTTTTTTGTCCCGAGGGTGATTTTTTTCAGCCGGTCTGTGTTCAGAAACTCACGCAGTGCGCCGGCAACAATAAAACTGAAGATCATCCACGGCGAAGCACTGCACAGCATACTCCACGCCGAAACAATGACATCCCGGAGAAAATGAAATATTTCAGACATTTTTTGAAGCCGACTCAAAAGCTTCTCTGATAGAAGACTTGCTCAGCTCTGTGACCGCACGGCTTTCATTGACAATGAGAACGCTTTTTGTCACTGCGCCGTATTTCGGAATATAATCCGTATCCTTTCCGGCCTCATAAAGCTTCACTTCCACGCCGGGGTACTCCGGCGCAAGAGACTTAACAAAATCGGCAAATACGGCACAGCAGGAACAAGCGGTGATAAACTCAATGCAGGGATGCTTCATGGTACACGCCTCCTGAAATTATTTTTGTTCTGATAAGACCCTGTATTTATCCCTGTCTGCAAACGCACGGCGCAGCAGAGAACTGAGATGTGTCTGCAGCCTGTTAAACTCCGGGCTTTCACGGTTCCTGGGTTTGGGAAGGTCAATGTGAAGATCCTCAAGGATCTGTCCCTCAAAACCGCTCATTACAATTACTCGGTCACTGAAAAACACGGATTCAGCAACGTCATGGGTTACCATCACTGTCGTAATGCCTGTCTCCCTGATCATCTGGTCCAGATCGTTCTGCATCAGTTCCCGCATCTGGAAATCAATGGCACCCAGCGGTTCATCCATCATCAGCGCCTTCGGCTGTCCGGCAAGAGCACGGGCCACTGCGACTCTCTGCTGCATTCCCCCTGAAAGCATGACAGGGTATTTCTCTTCGTTCCCTTCAAGGTGCGCAAGGCGAATCAGATTCTTCACCCGTTCATCTTTTTCTTTTCTGCTGAGAGGCAGGAAACGAAGCGCATAGGCAATATTTTTCCTGACGTTCATCCATGGAAACAGTGCATAATTCTGAAACACATAACCGCGTTCCGCAGCCGGACATGTAACCGGTTCACTGTCAAGCAGAATCTGTCCTGATGTGGGAAGCTGAAAACCGCCCATCATTGACAGAAGCGTTGTCTTTCCGCAGCCGGACGGCCCCAGAAGGCACACAAACTCCTTGTCATGCACTTCAAAACAGACATCTTTCAGAACGACATGCGGCTGTCCGTGTTCCTCAAATACCTTGCTGACATGATCAATCTTCAGTACTGCCATTTCTGTATCTCCAAAAAGTGAGCCTTCTCTCGATGAACCTGATCGCGAGATCAATCAGATATCCGACGACAGCCGAAAGTATCATCAGAGCGTAGAGTCTCGCCGTCTGAAGCCGTTCCTGTGCTTCAATCATCAGAAACCCGAAACCGCTGCTGGTGGCGATGAATTCCGCGCAGATAACCGACATCCAGCCGGAACCGACTGCCAGGCGGCAGCCATTTATAAAGCCCGGAAGGGCACCGGGAATTATGATGTCCCTGTAAATTGCCACTGTGCCGGCACCCATGCTCCGCGCTGCGTTCACGTAATTCGGATCAATGCCTGCAACACCGGCAATAGTGTTAAGCGTCAGCGGAAAAACAGCGCTCATGAAGATCAGAAAAACCGTCGGCCCTTCGCCCAGGCCAAACCATACAATGGAAAGCGGCACCCAGGCCATTATAGGCACCTGACGCAGTGAATCCACAACAGGTGCCAGGCTCCGCATGACGTTTTTCGAGTATCCCATCAGAAAGCCCAGGACACCGCCCGCCAGAATGCCGTAGCCGCTTCCCGTGAGCACGCGTTTCAGCGTTATCCACAGGTTTGTCAGAATCCGTCTGTTTGTCACGCAGAAAAAAAGTTCCTTCATCGTTTTCGGGAACTCGGGAAGTATGAGCGCTGAATTGACGACTTTTGCGGCAAAATACCACACGACGCAGATCAGAACCAGCGTCGACACACTGTACAGCCGTTTCATCAGCCATTTTCTTCGTGCGGAAGAGTCAGCCGAAGACAGCGCATTGTTGTTGGCATCCATAAATCTCCAGCCTCCTCTCCGTTTATCTCGCTCAGTTCCCTGCGCACCAGCGCACGGATGTCTTCTGCACTGAGCCGATCCACCTGTGCATTCCATGCTGACAGGAAACTTAAAAATCCGGAATCATTCAGCTTGTCCCGTCTTACTGCCATCACTGAGGTTACCATGTCATGGGAAAGCGGTTTCATCGGGTAGCCAAGTTTAAGCGCCGTCAGTACGTCCATAACCACTGCATCGACGGCGCCATTTTCAAGCGCATACCCGAGCGCTGCGGGAAACATCGGCACAAGACTGATTCCGCTCCCGTAATTTTCGCGCAGGCACCGGGCCTGTTCCTCACGCTGATTCATGTAGCCGAAAGTACGGAGAGCTTTTCTGTCATTCGGCCGGCGTACAACCACATAAGTGTCAAGCGTCACAGGCCCGAGAATTACATATGCGGAATCCTGCTCCGTCAGACTGGCAGCGGCATCAGGGCACAGCACAGCAGCCGTCACTTCACCTGCTGCCATGGAAAACTGAGCCTGTGAGCCGCAGCAGTCGGAAAATTCAACATACTCTCCGTTCAGAACCTTCCACAGATCTGAGCTGAGAGACCGCATCACCAGTGCCGCCGCGGGATCCCCGCAGACAATCTTCAGCTGCTCTGTTTTCCCCGCCGGGGAAAACAGGAAACGCAATGCCGCAGCCATAGCAGCGAGAAGGATAAAACAGCCCCACGCTGTCTGCTTTTTCCGCAGGGCGGCGAAGTTCATTATTTACGGTCCAGCTCTGCGTACTCCGGGAACTCCCCGTCTTTGACTCCGTCAATCGCAAGCGCCCTGGCTCTGAAGCTCTTGTAATCCATTCCTTCGGGGAAAACCGGATCGATGTTCTCACTGATGAACTGCTTGAAGTCCCTGGCCCCGCTTGCGTTAAAGTAGGAAAGATCGACATAATCCTCCACTTTCAGCTTGTTCAGATCGTCGCGGACATGAAGCTCAGCCATGGTTTTCAGCTGATTGCGCATGTAGTCAATATTCAGATCCCAGCGGATTGTACGCCCTTCGTCAACGAATTTGCGCCAGAAAGTCATCATGCCGACTTCGATCGGCACGTTGTAGTACGCCGAGAAAATCACGGCTGCCGTGTACGGATGTTCGTACATGAACTGAATGCAGAGTGTGTGTGCCAGAAGGATTCTTTCTGCCAGCGCTGGATGAGCCTTTGCAAAATTGTAGTTCATGCAGACTTTGCAGCATGTACCATGCCCCGTGGGACGGTCAGTGTTCTGAGTCACCATGGGCCAGCCGACGCCGGAATAAACTGCCATTGATGCCCATGGGTCACAGGCAATGTAAGCGTCCAGATCCCCGGCTGAAAGTGCCAGAAACTCTGAAGAATCACTCATGGCGAAATTCTCGTACTGCCTGCTGTCAAGAGGAATTCCCAGCTTGCGCGACCACTCCGCCCAGTTAAGGTTGGTTGTTTCAGGCTCATTGCCCAGAGAAATACGCTTGCCGACAAGTTCCTCAGCCTTTTTAATCTTGTTGCTCACCACCAGGTACTCGCTGCCGCCCGTGTGGTTTTCAGCAGCAATGAACAGCGGCACATTATGAATTGCGGCGGAAAGAGTGGTTGTCCAGCCTGCATAAGCCATATCCATCTTGCCTGCGCTCATTGCCTCAGGAACCTTACCGTTGCCGGTAACCTTTACATTAAGGCCGAGAGCTTTGTAAATGCCGGTATATTCCCCTACACTGGCTGCTGCCATATGGTCGCAGTTATAATAGCCGAGATTGATCACGTAATCCTTGTCTGCATCGCTCAGAGGGGGAAGCTTGTAGCCTGCAGTCAGGCCGGCCACAATTTCCTCCATTTTCTGAGGCCCGCTGCTGTAAGGCGTGACTGCCGAGGGATCCACATCCGCCGCTGCCGCTGGTGCGGCTGCAAGGCACACAAACAACAAAACCAGATACATCTTCTTCACATCTGCCACCTTCTGTTTTCCCTGAATTTTTTTGCCAATGTCCAAAACAGCCAGCCAGTGCCTGACAACAAATACGGCACTGCCAGCATATTCTGCATAAATGCCGGATTGTACAGCTGCAGACATTTTGCAGCCGCAGTCCATCGCTGCATGCCTGACAGATCGAACTGTGGAACAAAATCATATAGAAACAGCAGTTCTCCAATAAAGGAAAACACGACTGCAAAGAAAAGTCCTGCACCGATCAATGCAGCCGCCGTATTTTTTCTGCAGACTGCAGTCAATCCCGACAGTTCAGGAAAATTCAGCAGCACACCGGAAAAAATATAGATCACCGCTGATGAAGGAGACATTCCGGCCGCAGTAAGAGACGCTGCCGCCGGAATTTCGTCAGGAATACAGGTATACCGGCTGAGCGACATCAGCACAGCGGCCAGTCCGTTTATTTCTGAAGGCCGCGAAGCCAGATGCTGCAAAAAGGCAGCAGGCACGGAAACCCCGAGAAGCCATTGGACGAGACTTCCGGCCAGCGACGCTGCACAGTACAGTCCGATAAAGTTCAGAAAAGCATATCGTTTATTACCCGTGCTGTTTCTTCCCGGCGCAGGCCTGAGTCTGCGCACCAGAAGCCCGGCGCAGAAAGCAGAAAGGATTCCGACAAGACTGCAGTACCAGGCAAGTTCAGCCCCCATGCAGGCCTGCTCAAAACAGAAAGCCGCAGGACTTGCAAAAGCAGCCGCAGCAAGAAGCGCCGCCGATAGTGCCGGCGAAAGCCCCAGACAGAACAAAGCGGCGGCAAGCGGAACGGCAGCGCAGCTGCACAGCGGCAGGAATGCGCCAAGAAGCGTAAAGATCAGAATGTTCAGGGTGCTGTCGTCTGTCTCCGAAAGCACAAAACCGCATTTTTCCAGAATGACGGCCAGCACACCGGCTGATCCTGCCCCTATAACAGTCCAGCTTCCCGCAAGCCGGAGCTGAAGCCAGAAACGATACGCTGACATAAGGAGCACCTCGACAGTCTTTGACATCAAGTACAGAATTCTTCACTCACGGGCATGCCGGATTGCGCCCCCTCGAGAACATTTACAGCTGCCGCCGAACTGCGACAGCCGCGCGCACGCCGCACAGCTCCTGTTTCCGGCATTACCTTCCGATCCCCCGAGGAGCTGCAGGGCTGCTGAACAGTGAATTATAAATAGCTGTACTAGAAAGTATACCATAAAATTCACAGATATATATTCTCATTATATATAAAAATTATTATTTTTTAATATTCATATACAGCAGAACTGACAACGTTCATCCTGCATCCGCAGTTGAACCGCAGACCGTCAACGCTCTGTCATCAGGGGCTGCAGCCTGCAGTATAATTCTGACTGCTGATCATATACTATGTATAATATTATGGACTATAAACTAAAACTACCAGTTAAACCAGTATTTTTCAGACAGCAAAAGGCCCGCGGCTGTTTCTGCCGCGGGCCTTTTTGCTTTTGCTGAATTGTAATACTCAAATGGGGTTCTAGTACATTCCGCCCATGCCGCCGTTCATGCCGGCTGCTGCATCAGGCTTTTTCTCCTCAGGTTTGTCAGCCACAAGGACTTCAGTGGTAAGAATCATCTTGGCAATTGAAGCCGCATTCTCAAGTGCGCTGCGGGTAACCTTGACGGGGTCGATGATGCCGGCCTTCATCAGGTCAACATATTCGCCGGTGGAAGCATCAAGGCCGTGACCTTCTTCAAGCGAACGAACCTTGGAAACAACCACGTCGCCCTGCAGGCCGGCGTTTGTCGCAATCAGATGAAGAGGTGAGGACAGGGAGTTCAGGACAATGTTGGCGCCGGTGCGCTCATCGCCTTTCAGATCCTTCTTCTCAATTTCTTTTTCAAGGTAGTCGATGCAGTTCACAAGTGCCACACCGCCGCCGGCCACAATGCCTTCTTCAACTGCAGCGCGGGTTGCGGACAGTGCGTCGTCAATGCGGAGTTTCAGCTCTTTCTGCTCAGTCTCAGTAGCAGAACCGACCTGAATGACAGCTACGCCGCCGACAAGCTTTGCAAGGCGCTCTTTAAGCTTCTCCTTGTCATAGTCAGAAGTGGAGTTCTCAATCTCAGTGCGGATCTGTGCAGCGCGGTTGCGGATGTCATCCTTGTTGCCTGAACCGCCCACAATGGTGGTATCTTCCTTGGTGATGCGGATTTTCTTCGCACGGCCGAGTTTGGAGAGATCAACATTCTCAAGTTTCTCGCCAAGATCAGAGGTGATTACCTGGCCGCCGGTCACAATGGCGATATCCTGAAGCATGGCTTTGCGTCTCTCGCCGAAACCAGGGGCTTTCACTGCCACAGCGGTCATAGTGCCGCGCAGTTTATTGACCACCAGCGTGGCCAGGGCTTCGCCCTCAACATCTTCAGCAATGATAAGAAGGGGCTTGCCGGTCTGAAGGACTTTCTCAAGCACAGGCAGAAGATCCTTTACGTTGCTGATCTTTCCATCGTTAATCAGGACGTAGGCATCTTCAAGGCTGGCTTCCATGCGTTCACCGTCAGTGACCATGTAGGGGCTGATATAGCCCTTGTCAAACTGGAGACCGTCCACAGTCTCAAGGGTTGTGCCGGTTGTCTGGCTGTCCTCAACGGTGATGACGCCGTCGCGTCCGACCTTTTCCATGGCCTCAGCGATGATGCTGCCGATGGCCTTGTCATTTGCAGAAATTGCAGCCACCTGGGCAATATCAGCCTGGCCGCTGACCTGATGAGCCATGGACTTCAGATGATCGATCACTGCATCCACAGCCCAGCTGATGCCGTTGCGCAGATAAATGCCGTTTGCGCCGGCCGCGACATTTTTCATGCCTTCGGTGATCATCTCGCGGGCCAGCACGGTCGCTGTGGTTGTGCCGTCTCCGGCGATATCGTTTGTTTTTGAGGCAACTTCTTTAAGAAGCTGCGCGCCCATGTTCTCAAAGGGATCTTCAAGTTCAATTTCCTTGGCAATGGTCACGCCGTCGTTGGTGATTGTGGGCGAACCGAATTTCTTGTCAAGAACCACATTGCGGCCTTTGGGGCCAAGAGTCACACCGACTGTATCGGCAACTTTATTGATGCCGCGCTCAAGTGCACGGCGGGATTCTTCACCAAAAGCAAGAATTTTAGCCATTTATGAATTCCTCCTCAAAAGGTCTTTTTACTGATCAATAACTGCAAGGACGTCGCGCTCGCTGAAAATGACAAGCTTTTCGCCGTCAAGCGTGATCTCTGATCCTGAGTATTTGCTGAAGATGATATGATCGCCGACTTTTACTTCGAGGGGCAGTTTCTGTCCATTGTCAAGAACCCGGCCAGAACCAACCGCAACAACTTCGCCTTCCTGCGGTTTTTCCTGGGCGGTATCGGGCAGATAAAGTCCGCCTTTGGTTTTTTCTTCCATGCTGACAAGTTTCACCACAATGTGATCTGCAAGAGGTCTTAACTGCATTACTGATTCCTCCCTAAATAATTTCTCTGAAATCTCGATGTAATTTTATTAGCACTAAATCACATCGAGTGCTAACAAAAGATATGATACATTTTTGTTGCTCAATTTCAAGATTTACTGCGCTTGAATATTTTATTTTTTTGGCTTTAATCTCGTTTATCCATCCTAATTCTTTTTTATCCAACTCAATTTAAATTTCTGCTTTCTGCTGCCGTATTCTGGTAAAAAAAAGACGGCCGGAGCCGTCTTCTGCAAAACCGCTGTTATATTTATACGCCAGTGTTCCCCGCTGCAAAACGGGAGAAATGCTCCTCGCAGTAGCGGCGTACGTCCTTTTCTGTGGCCAGATTAAGCACTTCTTCCGCACAGGCCTGCATTTCGTCTTCTTTCAGCTGGGAGAGAATCCACTGAGTGCGCAGCATTTCCGAGGGATTCATGCTGAAAATGCGCAGTCCCATGCCGAAGAGAATCGGGCTGAGGTACGGCTCGCCCGCCATTTCTCCGCAGAGGCTGACAGGCTTTCCGGCATTTTCCCCGTTTCTGATAACCGTCTGGACAAGGCGCAGCACCGAAGGATAAAACGGCGAATACAGATAGGACAGTGCCGGTGCCAGACGGTCAACTGCCATTGTGTACTGAATCAGGTCGTTGCTTCCGATGCTCATGAAATCGCACTCTGCAGCGATCAGATCAGAAATGACGGCCGCCGACGGCGTTTCAACCATTACGCCGACTTTTGTTTCGGGGTTGAAAGGGATCTGCTCTTTTCTCAGTTCTTCTTTCACATCGTCTATGATGTTTTTGGCCGTGCGCAGCTCGCTGACCGCAGAGATCAGCGGCAGCAGTATTGACACGTCGCCATAGGCGCTGGCTCGCAGTATTGCCTTGATCTGGCTGCGGAAAATATCCACACGGGTCAGTGAATAGCGGATGGCGCGGTGTCCCAGCGCAGGATTCAGTTCCTCAGGCATGTTCAGGTAAGACGGGACCTTGTCGCCGCCGATATCTAGCGTTCTGAAGGTTACGGGCCTTCCCTTCATGGCCAGTATGGTCTTTTTATACTCCCAGAACTGCTCACCCTCGGTTGGAAGCCGGTCGCGTGTCAGATAGATATATTCTGTGCGGTAGAGTCCGACGCCATGGCCCCCGACTTCCACAATGGAATGTGTATCCTGGTCTGATGTCGCGTTGCCGTAGACTTTCAGTGGAATTCCGTCGGCACTGCGCACGGGCCTGCCGATATAAGCCTTCAGATGTTCCTGAAATGCTCTCTCCTGCTCCTGCAGATGTCTGTAGCGTTCCACGGTTTTCTCGTCGGGATTGACGAAAACCATGCCGCGGCTGCCGTCAACAATCAGAAAATCACCGTGGTACACGTTGTCTACAACTCCTGACAGCCCCACGACGGCAGGCTTGTGGCGGTTGCGGGCCATAATGATGAAATGCGAGCCGACAGTGCCTTCCTCACAGACCAGGCCGATAATGTTTTCCTTCTGCATCAGCGTTACTTCAGCAGTGCCCATGGACTTGCACACCAGTATCAGCCCCTGCCGGCTGTCCCTGATCGGGTCCCCGCCTTCGATGTGCAGCAGCAGCCGGCATACTCTCGCGGAAACGTCCTTGACGTCATCGGCGCGGGCCTTGAGGCTGTCGTTGTCCATGTTCTCAAAGACATGCGCGAATTTCTCAGCCGCTGTCTTCACCGCCCACGCTGCGTTGACATTCTGATTGATGATCATATCCTTGATTTCGCCGAGAAACTCAGGATCGCGCAGCATGACGCCGTGTTCACGGTACAGGTCAGGCCCCGCCTCGTCCTTGTCAATGACGGAAGTCTCGCTGCCGTAAAGCTGTTTTATCTCTTCGGCCGCCGTTGCCACTGCAAGATTGAGACGCTCTATTTCGCCGTCCACGTCGTCGATATAGTCCTTCTCTATCTCAATCTGTTCTTTCCAGTCCACGTAGACCGGCCCCATCACTATTCCCGAAGAAACGCCAACACCTTTCATGCCGTTCACCTCTGCCTCTGAAAATCATTCTCCATTATAGCAGAAGAACAGTTCTATTCATATTTAAATGCCCCGTCAGTCCGCGCAGCCTGCCCGAAAGATACTGTTCTCAGCTTCAGGCTCCCATCAGCCGGCTGCGGAAAATAAAGAACAGGGCACCGAGAATGCACAGCATTGCCCACAGATAATCAAGTGTCAGCTTTTCCTTAAGGTAAAACACTGAAAACGGAACAAATACTGTAAGAGCGACTGCCTCCTGAATGATCTTCAGCTGGGCCACTGACATAACCTGGCTGCCAAGCCTGTTGGCAGGCACCTGAAGGCAGTATTCGAAAAACGCTATCCCCCAGCTGATGACCGCTGCCGTATACCACGGCCGGTCAGCAAGGTTTTTCAGATGCCCGTACCACGCAAAGGTCATGAAAACATTGCTGCAGCACAGCAGCATCACCGTGCCTGCAATATATCTGAGCACCGGAATCTCTCCTTTCGCCGAATAACAGAAAAAGGCCGGCAGAAACGTTCCGCCGGCCTCCTGTTTTAGAATTTACAGTGTTTCTTTCTCGCTGGACTGCAGTACGGCAACCGCCACACCGGCGGGAACCTTCTTTGCAAATGCCTGGGGATCAGCAGCAATATCAGGGAAAGTATTGTAATGCATGGGGATCACTTCACGGGGCTGAATCATCTCTACAGCTTTCACGGCTTCATCGATGTTCATCGTATATTTGCCGCCGATGGGAAGAAGCGCAATGTCGATCGCCATGGATTTCAGGTCTTTCATGCCGTCAAAGAGCATGGTGTCTCCCGCATGATAAACTTTGTGCCCGTCAACTTCAATGACATAGCCTCTCGGATCGCTGTCCGGAAGGGCAGGATCGCAGACGTTGATCTGACTTTTGTGCACTGCGGGAACCACAGTGACATTGCCGAATGGGAAATGCTTCTGCTCTCCCATTTTCATGACGGTGATGGAATCGGCAGAAACGCCCTGCGACTTCAGATAATCAGCCACATCCTGTCCGCAGATGACGGCGCAGTCTGTGTTTTTCGCAATGGTCACGGCATCTTTAATGTGGTCAAAGTGTCCGTGCGTAATGAACATTGCGTCAGCGGCAATGAAATCATTCGCTGTGATGCACGCATACGGGTTGCCCGTAAAGAACGGATCAATCACGATGGAACTGTAATCGCTCTGAATCTTGAAACTTGAATGTCCCAAATATTGAAGCTGTGTCGCCATTTTTATGCCCTCCAGACTTGATGATCTAAAAAATGCTCCGTTTTTTTATTATACGTCAGCCGGAACTGAAGTGCGACATCAAAACAATCTATTTTTATAGAAAGAAAAAGCGGATTTTACCATGCCCTCTTGCATTTTGATGTAAGATAGGAGCAGTTCTGAGACTTGTTAAATAAGGAGAGGGCAGCATGAAAACACGGGTTCTGATTATCGGCGCAGGCGGCGCCGGTTTGTGCGCCGCTCTTGCTGCTGCAGAAAGCGGAGCTGAAGTGACAGTTGTATCCAAAACCCCCGCCGGAACCAGCACTTCCACAGCTTTTTCAGGAGGCGTTTTTACTCTTGCTTCCGGAGATGTAACGCCCGATATGCATTTTGAGCGGACTATGAAGATCGGCGGAATGGTTAATAACCCGCGCCTTGTCAGAGTCCTCGCAGACAATGCTGAAAAAAGCCTGAAAAAACTTCAGTCCATGAAAATCGACATCGCTTTTCCAAGGTCGGGAACGGCCAGCGTCAGGCAGACAGCGCGCCGCAAATTCATGGGCGGCAGCGGCTTTATCAGTCAGCTTGTGTCGGCGGCACGGTCCCGCGGCGTCCGTTTCATCGAGGACTGGGCGGCTTCAAGGCTGCTGCTTAATGATGACAGGATTTCGGGCTGTGAGTTTGTCTGCTGGAGAAACGGCACTGAATATACTATTTCTGCCGATGCAGTCGTTATCGCTTCAGGAGGTGCAGGACAGATTTTCAGCCGGACTGACAACCCCGCCCGCATGACCGGCGACGGCTATGCCCTTGCAGTCCGGGCAGGGCTTCCTCTGATTGACATGGAATTCACTCAGTTCTACCCGCTTGGCTGGGCCGACCCGGCACTTCCTGTCTGGATGGCAGATCTGGAACTCATCGATTTTCTGCCTCTGACCGACCGGAACGGATGTGAGTTTCTTCTTGAAGAGCTTCACGGGCTGGGTTTCAGAAACGGCCGTGAGGGAAACCTGTACGCACGGGACAGGTGTGCCGCCTCAATCGCAGAAAAGGCAGCCGCAGGTGGTGCTTTTGTCCACTTTGAAAAAGCTGTTCCTGCCTTCTGGTCAGACAAAAATTTCATCCGCTCGCTGATTATGGACAAAAAGCGCTTTATGCATCTTCACCGTCCGGTACTCGCTGCGCCTCTGGAACATTACTTCTGCGGCGGGATTAAAATCAGTACGGATGCCGGAACACCCGTCCGGGGCCTTTACGCATGCGGTGAGGTCACAGGCGGCGTGGACGGCGCCAACCGGATCGGCGGCAACGCCCTGGCAAACATTGTCACGTTCGGCCTGCGGGCAGGCAGGAACGCCGCAGCTGAACCGTCCGGCGGCACAGCAGCGTCTGCAGAAAAAACGGGCAGAACAGTACGTTTTCCCTGCAAAGGCGTCAGGCCTTCCGTACTGCGGCGCAGACTTCAGGAAACGATGTGGCGCTGTCTGGGGCCGATCCGCACAGAAATGGGAATCAAAGAAGCGCTTGCTTTTCTGGACGAAGCGGCGTCGGTGCCATGCAGTCCTGACAGTCCGGAAGAACTTCTCAAAGCACTGGAAATGCCTGGCCTGATTGCCTCAGCAAAGGCTGTTGCCGAAGGTGCTCTGGCCAGAAAAGAAAGCCTCGGCACTCACTTCCGCAAAAACTGACCGGTGCAGTGCGCAAAAAAAAAGAGAAACGCGGAGTCTCTGCCATTTCAGGGACTCCGCGTTCTGTGTCAGTGGAAGCGCTGGTGTGTCTGTGCAGCGTTTCAGCTATTGATCAAAATCCTCAATCTTAAAGAGATCCATATAAGTCGGATAAGGCCACAGGTCTTTGGCCACTATCTGCTCTGCCTCATCGCTGCTCCGGCGGACCTGCGCCATCAGTTCTGTTCCTGAACTGACAAGGATTTCAGCCACATCGTGATATTTTCTGCCTTTTGTCGACGCCACAACTGCGTCAAGTTTGTCCAGCTTTTCAAGAATGTCGCATTTCAGTGAAATCAGTTTTTCAATGTTTTTCTTCCAGGGGCCGACACTGTTCCGCAGTGACGCGGGAACACCCTCAAAGGCCTTGTTTTCACGGATCAGCTGCTTTGTGATTGCCGGGAGCACACCTTCGTACATCATCGAACGAAGAACCCCGATCTCTGTAAGCACATTTTCACAGTACTGGTCAATCCGAACCTCGTGGTAGGCTTCCAGCTCTCTTTCAGTCATGATGCCAAGGCTTGAAAGCAGTTCGCTGTGTTCTTTGACAAGATACTGGTCAAGCGCTTCAACTGTGTTTCTGCAGACCGGCAGACCGCGGCGCTTTGCCTCTTCAATCCAGGCAGGATCATAGCCGTTGCCTTCAAAACGGACGTTCGCAGACTCTGCCCACGCATCCTTGATGACTTCAACAGCAGCGTCAGCGGCATCAACACCGTCGATGATGCGCGTCTCAAGTGCTGTGCAGAAGCGGTCGAGACCTTCGCTCCAGATGGCAAGAAGAATTGTCAGAGGTCCGCCCAGTGCCTGAGGGGCACCCACGGCACGGAACTCAAATTTATTGCCCGTGAAGGCTATGGGCGATGTGCGGTTTCTGTCGCTGACATCCGCATCGACGTTCGGCAGACGGTCCATGCCGAGATCAAGCAGAGTTTTTGTCGACATATCCTCCGCAACGCCTTTGGACAGACTGGTGAGCGCATGGTCAATCTGGGAGCCCACATAAACACTCATAATCGCGGGCGGGGCCTCATGCCCGCCAAGGCGGTGGCTGTTTCCGGCCGACGCAACGCAGGCGCGCAGCAGGCCGCCGTGACGGGCTACGCCCATCAGGAAAGCGCACAGGAACGAGAAGAACTGGATGTTGCGGCGTGGATTGCTTGAAGGCTTCAGAAGGTTGCGTCCCTCACTGTCCCGCAGTGAGAAGTTAAGGTGTTTGCCGCTTCCGTTGACGCTGTCAAAGGGCTTTTCATGCAGCAGCAGCTGGAAATGATGACGCCGTGCCATTCTTCTCATGACTTCCATGAGCATCTGGTTCTGGTCGCAGCCGCGGTTGGCTTCAGCTAGCACGGGAGCAAACTCGAACTGTCCGGGGGCTACCTCGTTGTGACGGGTCATCAGGACCTGCCCCAGACGGTACATGTCGCGCTCCACATCCTCCATAAACGCCAGTACGCGCGGGTGAATGGCGCCGAAATAGTGGGCTTCCACGGTCTGCGCCTTCGGAGAAGGAGCGCCGATTATGGTTCTGCGGCACAGTTCAATATCCGGGCGCTTGCGGGCTTTTGCCTCGTCAACGAGGAAGTACTCCTGTTCAGCGCCGATGGTGACTTCCACAGAATGCACAGACCGGTTGCCGAACAGCTTCAGAAGGCGCATAGCCCGCTGCTGAACGGCGTCAATGCTCTTCAGAAGGGGCGTCTTCATGTCAAGGGGCGTGCCGTCCCAGGAAATAAACACGGAAGGAATGCACAGCGTGCCGCCTTTGTGGCTCAGGATAATAAAGGCCGGGCTTGATGGATCCCACATGCAGTAGCCGCGTGCTTCAAAGGTATTCCTCATGCCGCCTGAAGGGAACGATGAAGCGTCAGGTTCGCTGCGGATCAGTTCCTTTCCGCTGAAAGTCTGGATCGGGTTGCCTTCATCATCGAGATTCAGAAATGCCATATGCCGTTCCGCCGTTACTTCTGTTCTGGGCTGGAACCAATGGGTGTAATGCGTGGCCCCCTTCGAAAGCGCCCATTCCTTCATTGCCGCGGCAACGTAATCCGCAATGGAACTGTCCAGCTTTCCCCCGCCTTCCACCGAAAGCATCAGACGTTTGTAAATGTCCTCAGGAAGACGCTCTCTCATTTCCGCCTTATCAAAAACATGCATGCCGAATATCTCAGCAGGACGCGCTACGCCTTCATCCATTTGATTCCCTCCATTCAGTCTGAAACAAAATATTAACCTGAATTTAAAATGTCGAAACATTTATTCAGATGCAAGAAGTATAGCACCATATTGTAAAATGTACATGCACTAATTGTCTAAAATAAGAATTTATAATTGTATACATCAAAAATGAGCATGTGATTTTTGAAAATCACATGCTCATTTTTACTATATCACGTGCATAAGAAGCAAAATCTCAGCAGTTGCCAATATAAACATATTTCAATAATTCACGCGCAATGTCAGCAAGGTGGAAGATTTTCGAAACAGGCGTTGGGTATGCGTCTGCCATCTTATACTGCGGAAAGAACCGTGTCAGGTGCAGTGCCATTCCGGAATCAACCGAGGCAAGCCATTCTGCCAGCGCCCTGATTTCAGCATCAGAGTCATTTTTTCCCGGCACAATCAGCGTGGTAATCTCCACATGGCAGCCCGCCTCAGACGAAATGCGGATAAACTCCTTTACTGTCTCAAGATCTCCGCCTAGCCACCGGTAATACTCGTCAGTAAAGCCCTTAAGATCCACGTTCATTGCGTCAATGCACGGCAGCAGCTTTTTCAGCGGCGCCGCCAGCAGCGAACCGTTGGTCACAAGCACATTCAGCATGCCCGCGGCGTGAACCAGTTCCGCACAGTCGCGGACAAATTCATAGGAAACTGTCGGCTCGTTATATGTATAGGCAATGCCGATATTTCCCCTCGGCACAAGCCGTTCCGCAAGCGCCGCCAGCTGTTTCGGCTGCACACGCCTTGTCAGCAGGTCAGTGCCGTCAGACATGGAAATCTCAGCGTTCTGACAGAAGGGGCAGTGCAGGTTGCAGCCATAGCTTCCTGCGGAAAGCACGAGACTGCCCGGGTGAAACCTGCGAAGCGGCTTTTTTTCAACAGGGTCAAGCGCAAGTGACGTGATCACTCCGTAATTCGCGTCTACGACTTTGCCGTTTCTGCAGAGACGTGCACGGCAGGTGCCGTACTGTCCCTCCCTGAGATCGCAGCGGTGAAAGCACAGGCCGCAGAGGCTCACAGATGACGCACCACCTCAAAGCGCTCAATGGAATACTGTTCGTCCGGAGCAATCCCGGCTTTCCTGAGTGCTATGGAAATCTGCTGATCGACTGTCGTCACGCCGTCAAGATCAGGCAGCAGAAGCCCGCAGCGCCCGCCGCACCTGACGATCACGCCGTAGCGCTTCACGTCAAGATGACTGCGGTCCGCGGGTTCCGCGTCTGTAAGAACGTCCACATCGTATACCAGCCATGGCAGTTCATCTTCCGTAACCGCGGGGAAACGCGGATCTTCTGTCCCAGCCGAAACGGCGTTGTGCAGAATCTCCTCGGCAACACACGGCATCACTGCTGATATGGTCCCGATGCAGCCTCTGAGCTGCCCGTCCTTCTTCAGAGAAACAAACACGCCTGCGCGGCGTCTGCTCAGCTCAGGCGGCAGATTATCAGGCATTTCCGCCCTGCGGCCTGTTTTTACGTACGTCTCCAGGCCCAGTCTTGCCAGACGGACATAGGGGTCCTCTTTCGACGCAGTCTTATCAAGTTCACGCCGCTTTCTGCGAAGATAGACCTGATCAAAATGACGCTGCCCGTCCGGGCCCTGCGGCTCAAAACAGGCCACACCGTAGCCCACGCCGAACGTATCCTCATGGCTCAGCACGTCGCTTTTCACGGCCCGGCCATCAAGGGTGCCGGCCATCATGATAAAGGAACGCAGGCCGCACTCAGCAGCGGCATCGCAGAATTCCGGCGAAAATTCGAGAAGTTCTCCGAAATCGCCGGTTTTAAAGATTTTCATGACCCGCTGGTCAAAAACAGGCCCTTCTTCTGCAAATCCGTAGGGGCCGTCCTGCTTCAGTCTGTGTGACAGGTCTCCGCTGGCAATAATCACGGTTCTGCGGTTCAGCTTTTCAACGGCACGGGCAACGGCCTTGCCGAACTGGTAATGTACAATGGCCGGAAATCCTGACAGTCCGATTCTGACGATGGGCACGCCCTGACTGAATTCCTGGAGATACCTGACAGGAATCATCACGGCGTGATCCAGTTTTTTGTTTCTTTCACCAAGGAATCCGGCGCTGATATGGTCGGCCGCAGCCTCTGCGGCTATGGCTTTTGCAAGCTCTTCATCGTATTTTACGGAAACTTTCACGTCAGGACGGCCGAAATCGCCGAAATCCCCCTGAGCAGAAGCCCCGGGTGAAATGTGAAAGTAATCAAGATACATAACTGTATGAGGCGAAAAAACTACAAACACATCCGGATTCAAGGCACACGCACGCCGTGCCGCCTCTCGGTACGACTTTGACGTCAGCTCAATTTTCCGTTCTTCGCCGCGGCCGATCTCTGGCATGATAATAGGTGGATGCGGCACGGCAAATGCTCCAAGTACAGCCATGGAACCACTCCTCCTTTTAAGCTCAGCTGAAAATCACACTGTTGTATTGCAGCCCGGACACTTTTCATTTTCAAAAGGACGCAGAAAATGAAGCAGCAGCGTCAGTGCAAGCATATCGGCGCTTCCGCCCGGACTCAGGTTCTCCGCGATAAACTGCCGGTCCAGCGCTGCAGTTTTTTCAGGTGCAGGGACTGGATCATCCTGAAGAAGATCGCCGATCTGCCGCTGGATTTCGCGGAAACGTTTCAAGCTGGATCTTTTTATCATATTGGTGTCGTCCACAACGCAGATCAGATGAAGAAGAGTGACTGCCGCTGCGTCGTTGACCGTGCAGCCCTGGCTGAGCAGCTGTTCAAACACAGGCAGCCCCAGCCCCGCCGCTGCGGGAAAACCGGCGGCGGCTTCGCCTCTTATGCCAGTCACGCCTGACTCATGAAAAATCTTCTGTCCCGCCGATGCGTCCGGGCAGCTGAAATCGTCACAGACCCGCTTCAGCATGGTCTTTACGGTTTCCATAATATTTTCAGCACAGCCGGATTCTCCCCCGCTCCAGAGCCGGCCGCGCGCCGCACAGACTAATCCGACCGAAAAAACAGCTCCTTTATGGACATTCACTCCGCCGTCAGCGTCATACATTCTCTGCTCTGCTTCCATGCCCGGCACACGGAGCAGTCCGAAAAGCTTCTGCGGCTCAAGCTGTGCGTTTTCAGCCCCGATCAGCACGCATTGTCTGAAGTACGGGCGCAGGGCGCAGGCGCTGTCAATGAAACTGTAAAAATTCATGTCGTGATGAGAACCATTATTGAACCGGTCAACTAGACCCGGCTTAGGCGAAACGCAGACTTCATACAGCAGGGCTTTTTGTGCCGCCTCGGCTGTTTTTTCCGCAAAAGCCGCCGCCAGGTCGTCATACATCAGCCGTACTGCAGCATGTGACAGCTCTTCTGCAGAATGCACACGCGCCGGCGCACAATCCATAACAGGGCGGCCGCAGATAATACATTTTCTTTCGGGCAGTCCCAGCTGTGTTCTTGAAATTTTCTGCCCGTCCGCATCAAGCACATCCAGATCATAAAGCCTTGAGGCTGCCGTGCTTTCTTCAATCGCACACGCCGCCATCTTCACCTCTGCAGGGCTGTGTGCCACTGCAAGCAGAGCCTCGCTGCCCGTAGCTTCATCCAGAAACAGTTTTTCATCTTTTATATCAGCGCCGACGCGGAGCAGGATTTTTTTCAGCCGCTCCAGCCCTTTCACAAAAAAGGCACGTGCCAGCGGAAACTGTTTTATCTCACCGGGCATATTCAAGGTATAACTTACAAGGCACTCCGTACCCGCCTGCAGCATCCGGCGCTGCCGTTCGGCGCGGCGCTCCCTGGCATCGAGCATCTGCCCCAGACTGACCCGTCTGCTGCCCGTTATTTTTTCAATATTCATGATAAACCTCTGCGGAAAAGAAATCAGAGAACGCAGTATAAAACTCTCTGTTCTTTTTAATATACGCTGAAAATTCTTTTCTGTAAAATGCAAAGAACGTGCCCTGCTGCCAGGGCACGTTCTCATGACTTTGCTTTAATTGCTGAAATTACTTGGTGGCTTTGAGCCGCTGCTGTTCGTCATAAACATCAAAATCAGCAAGCGACTTGGAGACAACTTTTGCCAGGCCGATCAGTGCGATCAGGTTGGGGAACACCATGATTCCGTTGAAGAAGTCTGCAAGCTCCCAAACAAGATTCAGCTTCAGCACGGAGCCGAGGATAACAAAAAGGACGACAATGACGCGGTAAGGAGTAAGTCCCTTGTGGCCGAACAGGTACTTGATGTTCTGCTCGCCGAAGAAGTACCAGCCGATAATCGTCGAGAAAGCAAAGAAGAACATGCAGACGGCGACGAACGGAAGTCCGATGCTGCCGAGTCCGGCTTTGAACGCGTTCTGGGTCAGGGTGATGCCGCTGGTCTTTCCATCGAGCACGCCGGTCACGAAAATTACAAACGCCGTCATGTTCAGCACCACAAAGGTATCAATGAACACGCCCATAATGGCGGCAAAACCCTGCTCAGCGGGATGGTTGACCTTTGCAACTGCGTGTGCATGAGGCGTGGAGCCCATGCCGGCTTCGTTTGAGAACAGTCCGCGGGCAACGCCGTAGCGGATAGCTTCCTTCATTGTCGCGCCGATCAGACCGCCGGTTGCGGCCTTGGGATCGAACGCACCGTCAATGATCATCCAGAACATGTGAGGAATCTGAGTGAAATCCTTGGCAAGGATGATAAGGCCGCCGATGAGGTACAGACCTGCCATGATGGGGACAATCTTCTCGGTCAGAGAGGCAATGCGGCCCATTCCGCCGAAGAACACGTAAGCGCAGATAACGCCGACGATTACACCGACAAGCAGACGGTTGGTGCCAAAAGCGTTGTTGACAGCATCAGCGATGGAATTGGACTGCACCATGTTGCCGATAAAGCCAAGAGCGATAATAATGGCGATTGAGAAGAAAATTGCCAGGGGCTTGCAGTGAAGTCCTTCAGAAATGTAGTATGCAGGGCCGCCGACAACCTGACCTTTTTCGTCCTTGCTCTTGTAGGTCTGTGCCAGAACCGCTTCGGCAAAAATTGTCGCCATGCCGAAGAAAGCCGCAATCCACATCCAGAAAATAGCACCGGGACCGCCAAGGGCAATGGCTGTAGCCGCACCGGCCAGATTGCCGGTACCCACCTGAGCCGCAATGGCAGTTGCAAGGGCCTGGAATGAGCTCATGCCTTCCTTGCCTGCACGCTCTCCAAAAAGGGTAAGGTTGCCGAAAACCTGTTTGCAGGCACGGCCGAATTTACGAACCTGCACAAATTTCAATCTCAATGTGAAATAAAGCCCTGTGCCGCAAAGCAGCGGAATTAAACAATAAAGTCCCCAGAGGAAGCTGTTTGCGCGGGTCACAAGACCGGTCAGCTGATCCATAAATTGCTCCATAAAATAACCTCCCTTAAAATGTGCGGTACGGCCAGCGCGCCTTCGGCGCAGCTGGCGGCATATGTGAGTTATTGCCACTTTGCACAAACTTCGGGCAGAAAGTTGTGCAGAGTTCACATTACCTGGAGGCATTATGAGATAAAATTCACATTATCTCAAGAGTAATTTTGATGAAAAAATATATTTAAAAATTTCACCTCTTTCAGCATAAATATATCACATAAAGAATTGCCTGCTCAGTTTCATAATAACTCTAATGAGATTTCATCTGCATATACAGGCAAAAACGAGCATTTTTTCATTTACGCTAAAATTTCGGGGCATCATAAAAAAACTAAAATTTTTATCAGGACTTGTTTTATTCCGAAGAAAATTTTACATCATAACGTATGAAACGCTCTTTCAATATAAATTCTGTAAAAGGCTGCCATAAAACAGGATTATTCCTGAATACACCCATCCACATCCCATCAGTTTCTGTCATTTTTTTATCCATCATAATATCTAATACAGAAATCATCTCCATATCATTAAAACTTACAGTTCTAAAAGGGATTACTGACAATAACTTTCCTTCATAACGGAGCATTTCTGTTTTGTTTTGAGGATGTGTCCGGCGCCGCTGCCAGCGTCTCAGATCTCTTCCCAGATGCGTGCTTCTCTGAAGAAGACACCAGAAAAGCCCGTCATTTTCGATTACAGCAAGACAGTATCCTGAATCTCTGTTTTCACGGCAGGGCGTCTTCAGTTTCAGAGGGAGACGTTTTACTTCAGGGTCCACAGAAAGGTCTTCATTCCAGTGAACAGAAACGGGAATCAATTCCACTTTGCCTTCAGCTTCGGCAAGAGCGGCAGCAAATTCAGGATCTGTGTGCCAGTCCGGTGCAAACCATTCCGGCACATCAGAATTAACGATAAAAAGCACGGCCGTCCTGATTCCGTTCAGGCTCATCTGCAGCAGACGGCGCACGTGATGCACAGCACGCGCTGACGGCGCATCGGGAAAATAGGCTCCGCGTCCTGCAAAAAGCGTGCAGCATTTCACTTCCATATAAAGATCCACGCCGCTCTCGCTGAGCAGGAAGTCAAAGCGGCTGTCCCCCACGGCCACCTCACGCCGTTTCACACGTGCTTTTCCGTGCCCGGGAATTCTGCCTGCCTGGACCAGCGCCGCGGCAAGATCATTGGCTTTCTGTGTGTGAAGAGGCACGATCTCTCCGCGGGACGTCCGCGCCCCAAGCGCCGTATAATCCGTGGAACCGCCTGACGGCGTGACAAGTATTTCCGCCCCGGGATAAATCAGTTCCCACAGCCTGCCGGGATTGGCAAGATAACACGATGCCCTGCGCCCGTTAACTTCTGCCTCTGTCACAAAACGGTTCGGGCGCGCAATGACCGTTCCTCTTAAAAGTCCGCCGCCGCAGGGCATTTTATAAAGCAGCTTTTTCATGTAATCCTCCGGAAAATTCAGAGACGGCATTCAACATCAGACACCAGTCTTGAAGCAATGTGGTACAATTATAATTCCAAATAGAATAGAACAGAAATCCAGATAAAATTTCTGCTGTTTTTGTCAACCTGATTGAGGGGTGTTCCATGAGAAAATACTATCTTGCCATGCTGGCTGCACTGTGCGTATTTCTGCCGCTTCCAGCCTGCGTGTCAGCGCAGCTTTCGCTGCATGACGCGGAGACGGATATTGCGGTTGAAAAAGGACTCATCTGCTGGTTTGAAGGCAACACAGAAAAAGCCGAAAAAATTTTATCCGAACTGACTGACAGCGGTACAGCAAATCCGGTTCCATATCACGCGCTGGCAATCATGGTTATTGACCGCCAGCACGATTATCCGCGGGCTTTGCGGCTTTACAACCGTCACAGGGCTCTGGCGCCCAATCACACACGGGAATACAGGGCTATTCTTCCGCTGCTTGACAAATATGCCGCTCAGGGATGTGTGCAGGCCCAGCTGATGCGCGCGCGGCTGACCGAGTGGGGGCTTGCGGGCTCCATTGACTTCTCCCGGGGCATGCTGTTTCTGCGGCGTGCTGCAGACGGCGGCTACGCTCAGGCCCAGCGTGAACTTGGAATTCTTTATGAAACCGGCATCGGCGTGGAAAAGGACATTCACAAAGCGATGAGTTTCTACAGCGCTGCGGCTCTTCAGAACGATGCGCCTGCCATGAAGGATCTGGCGGTGCTGCTGTTCCGGCGCGCAAAAAATGACCGTGCAAGAATCGATACAGCGCTGAATCTGCTGCGGATTTCCGCCGAGGCAGATTTTGCAGACGCACAGATGATATTCGCCAAGATCTGCGACAATGGAGTCTGCGTGAAGCAGGACAAACGGAAAGCGCTTTACTGGTGCGAAAAGGCGGCTCAGAACGGCTGCGCTGAGGCAATGTACGCGCTCGGCTGGCTGTACGAACACGGACGCGGCGTTAAAAAATCCGCCTCCGAATCTCTGAAATGGTACGAGGATGCAGCAAGAAACAGCGACGCTAACGCGCAGTTCCGTCTGGGCGTTATGTATTATACGGGCACTGTTGTAAAAGAGGACCATGTCAGAGCGTACAGCTTTTTCAAAAGGGCTGCTGAGCAGGGCAACGTTTCTGCGTGGTACAACGTCGCCTGGATGAACAAAAACGGCGACGGCACCAGGAAAGATTTCGAAGAAGCCCGGAAATGGTTTATCCGCTCGGCCATGGCAGGCAACCGGGAAGCGCAGTACAACCTGGGTGTGATGTATGCCAACGGCGACGGCACTGAACCTGACAGCGAAGAAGCGATGTTCTGGTTTGAACTGTCCCGCCTTTCAGGCAATAAGAATGCGCAGGAAAATATCGATGCGATTGCAAAGTCTTTAAACGCCGCAGCGAAGGACAGAGCGGCGCGGCGGGCAAAAACAGCATTTAAGAGAATGGCTCCGTCTTCACAGCAGAATGATTAAAAAAAGCTCCTGTCCGGAAGTTTTCCGGGCAGGAGCCTTTTTTATGCCTGTTCTTCTGTTTCGTGCGGAATACTTTCTGCAGCTGTGCTCTGCTCCGCAGCAGTCCCGACTGTCCGTCTTTCAGAAGCAGACGGTCTGCGGCGGCGGCGCGGAGAATGGTTTTTGCCTGAACGCCCGCTCCGGCCCCAGGAGCCATTTCCGCCGCGGCCGGCCGCTTCACTGCGCTCACGGCGGTCAGGCCTGCTGCCGATCAGCCGGACTGCCACTTTGCGGCCCGGCTCGACGCCGACTGAATGAGTCTCCACATTGGTGCTCTCTTTCAGCGTCAGATGGACAATACGGCGTTCCCAGCTTGTCATGGGCTGAAGATAAACAGTCCGGCGCGTTTTCATGGCTTCCTTGGCCGCATCCATGGCAATGCGTTCAAGTTCTTTTTCGCGCTTGCGGCGGAACCCCTCGCAGTCAATGCGTACATGCGGCACCGGCCCGTTGTTGCGGGCCATCAGGTTGACAAGATAATCAAGGGCTTTCAATCCTTCGCCGTGATGGCCGGCAAGAAGTATCCGGCTGTCCGTGCCTGAAAGGTTGACGGAGCCGTCTGAAAGTACGTTTATTTCAAGTTCAAGGCCCGCAGCTGCAAGAACGCGCTTCAGAAGCACGGCAAAATCGCTGTCCGCGCCTTTGTCTTCAGCCTTCTCTGCCGGGGCAGGGCTTTCTTCAGTCTGAGGCACAGTCCGGCGTGCTTCGATTTTCATTTTTCTGCCGAAAAGGCCGAAGAAAGCCTTTCCTTCTTCAATCACATTCAGAACGACCTGGTCTTCAGGGATTCCCCAGTGAGCTGCAGCCTGACGGCGTGCTTCCTCTTCGGAGGAAACTTCCAGAGTAAGAACTTCATCGTTCTGAGAAGCAGTATTGTTATCCACGGTGCTGGACCTCCTTACAAAGCCGTTTTACTTGTGTCTGCGCGGGATAAATGAATCAAAATCGTCGTACTCAGCGTCTTTTTTCGACGCAGAACCGGCCGACGGTATATCATAGTTTTCCCTGCGCGGTGCCGGCTTAGGTTCTTTTTTCGCCGGGCGCGGCGTATACTCAGCCTTTTCAGCCTTGACGCCCTCGCGGGGTTTTTCCTTGAACAGTGTCGGCGGCTCTTCCTTAGCAACAGTCCTGATGGTGTACCACTGCTGGATTACAGCAAAAAGGGATGAGAGCATCCAGTACAGCGTCAGTCCTCCGGGCATGGAGAGGCAGATAAATCCCATGAAGATGGGCATAAAGATGTTCATGCCCGCCATCTGCTCATTGCCCTGAGAGCTCATTTTCTGCTGAAGCCATGTCAGCGCGATGATCAGCACCAGAAGAATGGTAATCGGCAGGTATGTGCCTACATTGGCAAGTCCTGACGGATGTGCCGCGACTGAACGGCATACAGCCATGAAACCTGCCTTCAATGGATCGCCTTCAAAGCCCGTCGCCTGAGCGAGTGTAGAAAGCACAGTGCCTTCAAGCGGAATGCCGAGGAACGATGCGCCGTTGAATGATGTGTTGCGCAGTACGTTGAAAAGAAGTATCAGAATCGGCAGCTGAATCAGGAGAGGCAGACATCCCGAAGCGGGGTTCACATGATTCTCCTTGTACAGCGCCATGGTCTCACGGCTCAGTGTGTCGCGGTCGTCAGCGTACTTTTCCTGCAGGACTTTCAGCCGCGGCTGAAGACGCTGCATCTGCTGCATGCTGCGCATCTGTTTTGCGTTCAGGGGATGCAGGATCAGACGGACAATCACCGTCATTGCCACAATGGCCAGTCCCCAGTTGTTGCCAAGCAGTTCGTAAAGTAAATGCAGGAACTTATAAAGGTATTCTCCAGCAGCTTGCCACAAAATCAATTCACCTACCCAGTTTTATTGTCAGTTCTGTCAAATCACTTTCTGTCAGTTTTTTTCGGCGGCACAGGATCAAAGCCGCCCTCACACCACGGGCCGCAGCGAAGCAGTCTCCAGACTGTCAGCGCCAGTCCTTTAAAAAGCCCGTGTGTTTTCAGGGCCTCAATCGCATAACTTGAACAGGTTGGATAAAAGCGGCAGTGATGTCCAAGCATCGGTGAAATATAACGCTTATAGCCTTTTATAAGGGCAATGCAGAAAGACACAGAGATTTTACTGATACCAGACAGGACCCGGCCAGTCATCTTTCATCAGCCCTCTGCTTTTCAGAACTGCGCCGAGATCCCTGTAGATCTCGTCTGCCCTGGCAGACAGTCCTCTTTCGCTGAGCATCAGCGCAAACCACCAGCCGTCCTGAATCCACGGGTACAAGCGGCGCACCGATTCTTTCAGCATTCGTCTGCCTCGGTTCCGCAGATGCGCCTTCGCCATTTTTTTGCCCACAGCCATGGCAAAGCGCGTTCTTCCATCGGGTGCCTTAACAAACAATAACCGCACCAGCCTGCCTTTTAAACGACTGCCGGTGCGGAATAATGTGTCGTATTCCCAGCCCTGTTTAAGCCGTAATGAAGCGGGATAAGGGAAAACCAAGGCTCTTCTGTTAAACAGCCAAACGCTTGCGGCCTTTGGCACGACGTGCTGCAAGCACACCGCGTCCGCCGTGAGATTTAGAACGGGCAAGGAAGCCCATTCCCCTCTTGCGCGATCTGACGTGAGGCTGAAATGTCTGCTTCATTCTGTACACCTCCTACATGAGTAAGCCCGGCATATGCGGCACACCGGACAATTTAATTCAGCCCTCGAACTATAACACATTTTAGGGGCGGTTGTAAATATGCCAACTTTAAAATTCAGTTTTGCTCAGCCGAAACTTTTTTATCGGAACGCGCGGCAGGCTCTCTAAAATTCTCCAGTTCGGCCTGTTGATGACACGGCCGTCAAGTATAACGACTTTTCCATGATCTTCCGGTGAACGGACAAGCCTGCCGGCAGCCTGACGCAGCTGCATTTTTGCCGCAGGAAGCACGACTTTCATGAAATTTTCCGAACCCTCCAGCTTTGCCCGCGCAGCCCCGACCGGATCATCAGGATGAGGAAAGGGAATTCTGTCGATGATCACCTGCGTCAGCGCTTCGCCGGGAACATCAATACCCTCGCGGAACGAGGCCATTCCCACGAGAACGCTGCGTTCCTTCTCCTTGAAGAGCTCAAGAAGTTCGGTTCTCGGAAGATCGCCCTGAACGAGTATATTCAGATTGTCATCGCCGGCGTTCTTTTTCAGGTATTCTGAAACCGCCGCAAGAAGCTTACGCGATGAAAGCAGTATCAGAGTCGCGCCTCCGTTTGCGCGCGCATACCTGCGGCACACGCGTGAAACCGCATCAGCATACTTTTCCGCGATAACGGGCATTCCGAGATCTACTACGTCAACTTCCATCTGCCGGGGAAGGTCAAAGGGAGAATCAAATACCAGCGTCTGATCAGGCATCATTCCTGTCTCCCCCGCCCAGTATTCAAAGGAACGATCCACAGTCAGAGTCGCTGAAAGCGCGATCACTTTGACATTTTCATCGTCGAAAGCCTGCGGTATCAGGTCGCTTCCGGTGACACACGAACTTTTCAGTGAGTTTCCCTCGCGCCAGTACGCCCACTGGGGGTAGCTGCTGACGCTGCTGCACCATCTGAGCGAGTCGCGGTATTCTGCCAGCTCGCTGTTCCAGACAGATATTTTTCCGCCCTCGTCAAGTGATGTTCCGCTGAAAACTCCCGATGCAGCCGCAGATTCATGCAGGTCGGAAAGTTCGTGTATCACCGTGTCGCACTGATCGATAAGTTCTGCGGCAGCACTTTTCAGTTCATCCGGAAATTCGGTGAAGCTTCGTCCGTCAGGCAGTTTTGCGGCAATACTGCCGAAAAGGCCGGAAGAAAGTCTGCCGATGTTCGCCACTTTAGAGGCAAATCCTGACGGCGTTTCTCCGAGACCGCGCAGCAGTGCAGTCTCGGTTCTGTCAAGTGCCGGAGCGCGGCGCAGCAGTCTCTGCCAGTCGCGCTCACTGGTTCCCACCTGCATGACAGAGCGGGCAGCGTCTTCCATTTTATGGGCCTCGTCACACAGCACAAGGCCGTAGGAAACCGGGAAAGGCTTTTTCTGGGCCAGCACATAAGAAAAAAACACATGGTAATTCGCCACTACAATACGCCAGTGCTGGGCGTCGCGGATAACTTTTGCGTAGAAGCAGTGGTCGCGGCAGGGACACTGATTTCCCAGACAAGTCAGGTAAGACGAGGCAATACGCTCCCTGGCGGGGTGACTGTCCGGCAGAGCCAGCTCGCTCAGGTCACCCGTTTCCGTGCTGTAAAGCCAGGAACTGATATCGCGGGAAGCACGGCCGCGGTCGCCGCCGAAATCAAGAAAACCTTCCTGGCCGATCTCACGTGCCCTGCGCAGGCAGGCGTAATTTCCCCTGCCTTTCAGCAAACCGTATGGAAGGTCCATTCCCATGGCATCAAGCAGTGCCGGAATGTCCTTGCTGATCAGCTGCTCCTGCAGTGTAATGCCCGAGGTCAGCACAAGGACGGTTTCATTATGATCCACCGCCCAGAGCATGGCCGGAATCAGCATGGCATAAGTTTTACCAATCCCCGTCGGTGCTTCTGCCGCAAGGATGTGCTGGTCTGACTGAAGAAAATCTTCAATCTTTCCGGCAAGGGCTTCCTGCTGCGGTCTGTAATCGAAATGAGAGAGACGCTGTTTCAGAATCCCGTCGGGTCCAAAAAAATCTTTCATGCAATCACCGTTATTTTCTGATAGAATAAGAGGACATTCAGAAATTTCAGCGTTTTAATTCTGCCGCGAAATCAGCTGAACATCACCATTTTACAATTTTTCTGGTAAAATATCATTCGTCTGTTGCGAATGTACCATAAATCGTGGTAGAATGCTTACTGTTTAATCGGAGGAGGTGAAGTATAAAATGCCCAACAAGAAGTCCGCTATAAAGCGTGTCCGCACTTCTGAGAGAAACCGTCTTTACAACCGTTTCTGGAAGAGCCGCTGCAAAACAGCTCTGAAGAAAGTCCTTGCCGAAGCTGAAAAAGGCGATGCCGAGGCAGCTGCAGCAAGCCTCAACGCTGCCCAGTCCGTTTTTGACAAGGCCGTTGTGAAAGGCGTAATCCATCGCAACACAGCTGCCCGCAAAAAGGCGCTGATGACCGCGAAGGTGAAAGCCCTCTCCGCTTCCGCAGCCCCCGCCGAGGCCAAGTAAGTCAATTTATAAACGGCATAGCAAAAGCGCCGTAAGGTGATCTGTGCGGTCACCTTACGGCGCTTTTTGTCTTGAATAAAATCACCGCCGGGGAATGCGCGACATCACGGAAAGCGTGAGGTTTTCAAATCCTTCCCAGCCTGTGCCCTCGCCGTTCCGCTCCGTCCAGGAAAGGCGCAGCAGTTCGGCAAGCCAAGCAGACAAAAGCGTTCTGCCGTAAATGCCTGCCATGGCCCGGGCCGTTCTGGCCTGAAAGTTTGTCAGTTTGAGCGCCTGGGCCGCCCCGTCTCCAAGACAGGCCGTCAGGCATGCGCTGCGTACGCGCTTGTGAACTGCGGACAATACAGGAATCAGTTCGTCATCCTCGCGAAGCTCTGCCATGTTTTTCAGCGCATCCGGCACGCTGCCCCTGGCAAGGGCATCAAGAAGGTTAAGCATGGCCTTGCCGCCTTCATCCATGGAAAGTTCTCTGACCAGCTGCGCGGTAATGCGTTTTTTTTCAGCTGCCTGAGCCAGCTTTTCAACCTCCGCGCGAAGTTCCTCCTCATCCTCAATCCATTCAGCCAGAAGACCGGCCGCAGCGGCGTCCATGGCACAGCCCTTTTCGCGTGCAAGGCGCTGAAGCCAGCCGACGCGCTGGCTTGGCCAGTACGGGGCCGGCTCGTAATCAACGACGTGTGCCAGTTTGTAGGCAGCGCCCAGCTCTTTCTGCAGAGGTTTTTCGGAAATGATCAGAAAAACAGCATCAGCGCCGCTTCTCTCAATCCGGTTCTGATATTCCTGCGGCAGAGGGCCGAGCGACTTTCCGTCGTCAATCTCAAAAACGCGCTGCGACGCAAACAGCCCGGGCGTTATGGCTTCGTCAAAAAGATCGGACCATACGGCTGTGTCAAGGCGTCTGTCAAGACTGTAGCCTTTTTTCTCAAGCTGCGCCAGAGCTTCACGGCGCAGACGGGGCTGTGCGCCTGCGGGAGCCGCAATAAGCACCAGCTCAGGCATTTTACTTCACCACCAGGTTGACCAGCTTTCCGGGCACCACAATTGTCTTGATAACCGTATGTCCCTCAAGGCGGGCTTTCACTGCCTCATCAGCAAGAACAGCCTCCAGCAGGGCATCCTTATCAAGTCCGGCGGGTAGCTGAAGTTTTACTCTGACCTTGCCGCTGAACTGCACAGGAATGGTTACCATCTCGTCAGCTGCCAGCTTTTCGTCATAGTGCGGCCATTCAGCCTTGGAAACGCTCGGTTCGTGCCCCAGCAGGCTCCACAGTTCTTCGCCCATATGGGGCGCATAGCATGAAAGCATGCGCACAAACGGGTCAGCCATGCCGCGGTAGCAGCAGTCATACTTACCGGCTTCGTTGATAAGCACCATCATCTGAGAAATAGCCGTGTTGAAGTTCAGGCTGCGTGTGTCCTCAGTGACCTTTTTGACAGTCTTGTTGAGCAGACGTACCAGCATTTCAGGCATGGGACCGTCGTTCAGGGGCTTTGTGCAGACTTTCCAGACTTTCTGCAGGAAACGGTGCACACCCTGAAGTCCCTGCGTTGACCACGGCTTCGACATCTGCAGCGGCCCCATGAACATCTCATAAAGGCGCAGGCTGTCAGCGCCGTAGTTCTGGACAATTTCATCCGGGTTGATCACGTTTTTCAGTGATTTTGACATTTTGGCGATCACGCGCTCGAGACGGTTCTGAGTTCCCTTTTCAACGTAAACGCCCGGCGAAGTCTCCTCTACCTGATCAACCGGCACCAGCGACTTGTCGGGCCGCTGATAGGCAAACGAGGTGATCATTCCCTGATTGACAAGTTTCATGAACGGCTCGTCAGTATTTACGAGACCAAGATCGAAAAGAACCTTGTGCCAGAAACGTGAATACAGCAGATGCAGAACAGCGTGTTCAGCGCCGCCCACGTACAGGTCAACGGGCATCCAGTATTCAATTTTGTCTCTGGCTGCAAATTCTCTGTCGTTGTGGGGGTCAAGATAGCGAAGGAAATACCAGCACGACCCTGCCCACTGGGGCATGGTGTTTGTTTCGCGCTTGGCAGGACCTCCGCACACGGGGCAGGTGCAGTTCACCCACTCCGGTACGTTGGCCAGAGGCGATTCGCCGGTGCCTGTCGGTTCATATTTCTGCACGTCGGGCAGGCGCAGCGGCAGCTGATCCTCCGGCACGGGGACTGTGCCGCAGTGCGGGCAGTGGATCAGCGGGATAGGCTCGCCCCAGTAGCGCTGGCGTGAGAAAATCCAGTCACGGAGTTTATAGCTGACTGCCTTTTTTCCCACATGCCGGGCTTCAAGCCAGTCATCCATGGCGGCTATTGCGTCGGGAACGTTCATCCCGTTCAGGAACCCAGAGTTGATGTGCGGACCGTCGCCTTCGTAGACTGCCTTCTGCACGTCCGTCTCTGCCCCGCCGTCAATGACAGGAATTATGGGCAGATGGAATTTCTTAGCGAATTCCCAGTCGCGGGAATCATGCGCCGGCACAGCCATGATGGCGCCTGTGCCGTAGGAAATCAGGACATAATCAGATACCCAGATGGGGACTTTTGCGCCGTTGACAGGGCTGACAGCATATGCGCCTGTGAAAACACCTGTTTTGGTCTTGTTCAGATCAGTACGCTCCAGATCAGACTTGAGCGCAGCTTCATGCACATATTTTTCGACGGCCTCGCGGCACTCGGGCGTTGTAATTTTCTTCACCAGCGGATGTTCAGGTGAAAGCACCATGTAGGTCACGCCGAAGAGCGTGTCAGGGCGGGTCGTGTAAATTTCCATCGACTCGCTGTGGCCGTCAATGGGGAAATTCACTTCGGCGCCCACGCTCTTGCCGATCCAGTTGCGCTGCATAATTTTTACCGGCTCCGGCCAGTCCAGCTTGTCAACGTCCTCGAGAAGGCGCTCGGCGTAATCAGTGATTTTCAGCACCCACTGACGCAGGTTTCTGCGGTACACCTGAGAGCCGCAGCGTTCGCAGTGGCCTTCTTTGACTTCTTCATTTGCAAGGCCTGTTTTGCACGACGGGCACCAGTTAATGGGGATCTGTGCCTCATAAGCCAGTCCTTTTTTATACATCTGAAGGAAAAACCACTGGGTCCATTTATAATATTCGGGCGTGCAGGTCGAGATTTCGCGGTCCCAGTCGTAGCTGAAGCCCAGCGATTTGATCTGACGGCGGAAAACTTCGATATTCTTTTCAGTGGTGATTTTAGGATGAGTGCCTGTCTTGATCGCATAATTTTCAGCCGGCAGTCCGAAAGAATCAAAGCCCATGGGATGGAGGACATTATACCCGTTCATCCGCATAAAACGCGAATAAATATCAGTGGCTGTATAGCCTTCCGGATGGCCCACATGGAGTCCTGCGCCCGAAGGATAAGGAAACATATCGAGCACATAAAGACGTTTGTCGGGTGCAAACGAAGGGTCTTCCGTCACTTTAAACGTCTTGTGTTCGTCCCAGTAGGTCTGCCATTTTTTCTCTATTGACCTGAAATCATAATCCATTGACTGTGTCCTCCCGCTGCAAAAAATTCCTGTGAAAAACAGATTGATTATAGCAGTTTTTAAGCGTGATGAACTTAATTTTTTGAAAATTTATCTTCCTGCACAAGAGCACGGCTCAGAGCCTCCGCAGCCGACATGACCGGTATCAGTTTCAGCGGCCGGTCGTGCGCGGGGACTTCTTCCCTTGAGCTGATCACTGCATTTTTAAATCCGAGGCGCGATGCCTCGCGCAGACGCTGTGCCAGTCCGGAAACCGGCCGGACTTCACCCGCAAGCCCGACCTCACCGATAAAGCAGGTTTCAGGCAGAGTGCTCCGTCCTGTCAGCGCCGAAGCCATGGAAACCGCCACAGCAAGGTCAGCAGCCGGATCGTGAATTTCAAGTCCGCCGGCCACGTTGCAGTACATGTCTTCGCGCCCGGACGGCAGCCCGCAGCGGCTCTGCAGCACAGCGAGCAGCATGCTCATTTTATTGGCACCCACGCCGATGCCGGCACGCCGGGGATATGCAAAGCTGCTTTCACCGGCCAGAGCCTGTATTTCGGCCACAAGCGGACGCGAGCCTTCCATGAGAACGGTCATTACAACCCCTGAAGCAGCCCCGTCTGATTTGTTCCAATAAAGATAGCTGGGATCAGGCACTTCAGCCAGGCCGTCGCTGTGCATTTCAAAAATTCCCATCTCATCGGTGCCGCCGTAACGGTTTTTACTGGCGCGCAGGGTCCGGTACACTGACGAATTGTCATCGGAGAACATGACAACGGCATCTACCATGTGCTCAAGAAGCATCGGCCCGGCGATCCGCCCTTCCTTGGTAATATGCCCCACCAGCACCATGGGAACACCGTGCTCTTTCGCGTAGTTCACGCAGACCTGAGCCACAGCGCGCACCTGCGTGGGCGTTCCGGGCCATCCGTCTGCCTGTGTGGTTCTCATCGCCTGAACGCTGTCAACAATCACGAGGCTGTGATTCTTGACAAGCTGCAGGGCGTCATCAATCACAGTGTGGCAGCATACATCAAGCCCTTCGTGCAGGACCTTCAGCCGCCGGGCACGCAGTCCAAGCTGAGAGGGCGACTCCTCGCCCGAAATGTAAAGGACTTTACGCCCCGCCTCTGATATGTGCCCGCAGACCTGCAGCAGCAGCGTGGACTTTCCGATGCCCGGCTGGCCGCCAAGAAGGACAACGCCGCCGGGCACCCAGCCGCCTCCGAGGACGCGGTCGAGCTCGCCGAAGCCCGAAGAAAGCCTTTCAGGCGGCTCAAGCGTGCTGATGCTCTGAGAAGTCAGAATCCTGGCCTTGCCCTCGCCGGCGGCTGACGGCGCGACGGGAATTTCTTCCTCCATGGTGCCCCAGGCCCCGCAGTTGGGACATCTGCCTGTGTAAACCATGGAAACATAGCCGCATTCAATGCAGCAGTAGCGCTTTCCTTCCTTTTTTGCCATGACGCCGTGAAAAGCAGCTCAGCGCTTGTAGCCGATGACTTTGCTCAGAAGGCTGCGGCGCGCTTCAATGTCCTCAGCGGTTTCAACGCCCACAGGCGGAAAGCCGTCAACCACGCCGACGATACCGCGCCCCTGAGTAGTCTGGGCCACAATGATCTGCAGGGGATTGGCCGTTGCGGCAAAGACACGGCAGACTTCCTGCACGCTCTTGATGCGGTCAAGCACATTGATAGGGTAAGCCTTGCGCATTACAATGAAAAACGTGTGTCCGCAGGCAATTTTTTCAGCGTTTTTCACCGCCAGGTCCACCATTTCCTGATTGTTGCCCTCATAGCGGATCTTGCGGTCGCCCGAAGCCTCGCAGAATCCGATGCCGAATTCAATGCCGGGGCAGGAAGTGACCATTGCCTCGTAAAGATCTTCTGCCGTTTTGATGAAATGGCTCTGTCCCACAATAACGTTGCAGTCTTCGGGAAATTCTGCCTGCACAACTGAAAGCGCAATTTCAGCCATAGTCCATGCCTCCATTAAATTCAAGATTCATTGTTTTTCCTATCATACAACAAACGCGGCTTCTTAGCACCGGCCGGCGGGAAAAATAAAAAAAGAAAGGAGAACCGCCGTGCGGCGGTCCCCCTGCGGTAAAGAACTATTTCTTTTTCTTGAGTTCCTTGATTATATCCTGCGTGATGTCCTCTCCGCCGAACATGACGGCAACGCTGTCAAGAACCACTGTAATGCCCTTGTTCTTGGCAACTGTGCGCACAGCAGCGCGGATTTCCTTGTAAATAGTGTCCTTCAGCTTGGTTTCTTCCTGAGCCGCTTCCTGACGCTTTTTCTGGATGATCTGCGCGCCCTGTTTCTTGTCCGTCACCTTATCAAGCGAAGTCTTCAGTTCCTGCTCCTTGGCGCGGTACATTGCCTCAATGCGCTTTGAAACCTGCTCAAAGCTCGGGTGATTGATAAGAACCTGCTGCATATTGGCAACGCCGATTTTCTCTGCGGCGCAGGCCGCGCCGGCAAGGGCGAAGAATACCGCGGCCAGCAGGGGAATTACATGAAAGTATTTCTTCATCGTTTACAGAACCCTCCTCAAGTGTTAAATACTCACTTACAGCTTTTAATTTTATCACATCGGGCAGAACGCGTCCAGAGCCGGCGCAGCAGAATTATCTTCCCTCGTTCTCCCGCACTGCAGAATGCCGTTGCATTCAGCGGCATTCTGCAGTGCCGTCTTTCACAAAAACAGGAAAGTAAAATATTTATGCTGATGCCTTTGTTCTATGTAAACAGAATTCTGTGGTAATATTTCGTGCAAAGATTTATTTTCACTGTACCGGAGGTTTTGCTTCATGCGTCTTCTTCTGGCAATTTCAATTATCATTTTTCTTTATGACACGGCCAGTATGATCTGGCCGCTGAAACTGTCCCTGCCTGTCAAGTTCTGTCTTGCCGCCCTACTGCTGGCAGCCTCGTTCAAAGACCGGATTTTTCAGAAGATCGGCGGCGGCATGTTCTTCGCGCCCGATCTGCCGAGAAGTGTCGTCATTACCGGCTCTCTGCTGTACAATTTTCTGGTGATGTCGCTGTTTCTGCTCGTATTCAAAGACAGCATCCATCTACTCTGGAAGATCTTTCTGCGCCGCCCCTTCCCTTCTGCAGACGCAGCGGCAGCAGTCATGGCAGTTTCTGCTGTCCTGACCGCATGGGGAACCTGGCAGGCTTACCGCGTACCCGACGTGAAGCATTATGACGTGACTCTGCCCGGGCTGGCCCGCGGTTTTGACGGCAAAACTGCTGCCGTGCTTGCCGACCTGCACTGCAGCGCATCAAACCGACGGTCTTTCATTCAGGCTGTTGTCAGCAGAACCAACGCGCAGAAGCCTGACCTTGTCCTGATGCCAGGGGATTTTGTCGACGGTCTTGTCAGCCAGCGCCGCAGCGATCTTGAACCGCTTTCGCAGTTCAAAGCTCCGCTGGGCGTTTACGGAACTTCGGGCAACCACGAATATTACTCAGGGTACTCTCAGTGGAAAAAAGAGCTGGAATCATTCGGCATCAGAATTCTTGAAAATCAGCATGCAGTTCTTTCAGCCGGAAACGGACGCCTTGTGATTGCCGGCACTCCCGACCCGCAGGGCGGCCGGTACGGCTACGAAAGTCCCGATCTTGCCAAAGCGCTGAAAGGCGCGCCGGCCGGGGTGCCGGTAATACTTCTGGCACACCGCCCTGATACCGCACCGGAAAGTGCCCGCGCCGGCATTGTCCTGCAGGTTTCAGGGCACACTCACGGCGGCATGCTGCCGCTGCTCGATAAAATCGTGGCAAAATTCAACAACGGCTATGTCAGAGGCTGGTACAGCGTGAACGGAATGCAGCTGTTCACCAGCCCGGGAACATCCCTGTGGAACGGGTTTCCCATGCGGATCAATGATCCGGCTGAAATCACCATTCTGACGCTTCATTCCGCGGAATAATCAGACCGCGCCGCTTCTGCAGAAGAAGGGCGCGGTCTGCATTTTCTGAAACAGGCGGATTACTTTTCTGACGGCAGCGGCGCCTTGAGGAACTCCTCAATGAAATCTGCCAGGTATTTTAAGGTTCCTTCAAAAATCTGCCGGCCCCACTCCGGCTCCGCCTTCGCGCAGCTGTCATTTCCGCCGCCGAAAGTTCCTGTCTTTGAAAAATCCTCGACGCGGCGGATGATTTTCACCGTGGCGCCTCTGAAGGATGTGGCATTGCCGTAGGTGCTTTTCAGTTCCGGCGTCAGCGAACAGATCTCCTCAGGAATAAAGTTCTTTTCCTTGTGAACCCAGTCGGGGTGTACAGCCATCATGACAGCCGCTTCCTGTCCGCCGCCGTGGCCGCCGCCCCACTCAGGCGAAAGCTGCCTTGCGATTGTCCACCAGTCAAGAATCGCACCGAGTCCGCCGCAGTCAAAAATCCGCAGGCACGCCGCTTCAAGCGCGTGATCGTTGCCGCCGTGCCCGTTGAGAAAGGCAAAACGCCTCACGCCGCAGTTCATCAGACTTTCGGCAATGCGTGTCATCACCGTCTGAAGCGTTTCCGAACCGATGTCGATTGTGCCTGCAAAATGCGAATGAATCGGACTCACGCCATAGGGCATAACCGGAAGAACCACAATCCTGTCTCCAAAACGCTCTTCTAGGCGCCGCGCCATTTCCTCCGGAATGGCAAAATCTGTCCCGAGCGGACCGATAGAGCCATGCTGTTCTGTGCTTCCAAGCGGCACCAGGGCCAGCAGATCATCGGAGACAGCCTGTGCAAACTCATGCGATGCCATTTTTGCAAGATACATTCTGCCCAATACCCCTTTCGTTTTGACTAAAGATCCTTTTCCTGCACGGCCGGGCCTACATACTGATCCATCACCAGGGCCAGATAAAGATTAAGGCAGGTGCGGAAATCTTTCAAGTCCAGTCCGGATTCTTTATCGAGCTTGTCAAGGCGGTAAATCAGCGTATTGCGGTGTACGTGAAGCCGCCGCGCCGCTTCAACGAGTGAAAAACCGCTTTCACACCATTCGCGGATCGAATCGCGCATCTGTTCCCAGTCCGGGTAACGCCGGAATTTTCCCGTAACTGCCTGCACAAAGCGGTTCCGGACTGAAGCGTCGATTGTTGTGATCACATCTTCAAGACGATAGTCGGCAATATTATAAACTCCGGGCTGCTGCTTGAATTTTTTGCCGATAAAAAGCGCCTTCCACGCTTCCTGGTAGCTTTCTGCCAGCTCATACATGCCCGAAGCCGGCGAGCCGATTCCGATGGCCGCTTTCAGTTCAAGCGCCTCAAGCTCTTTCAAAATCTTTTCAGCGCGCTTCTGCGCCTCGGCAGCAACTTCACTTTCATGTCCTGCCATATTTTCATTTTTCGCCGCCGCATAAAGGATGACAAAGCGGTTGTTGCCGAGCATTGCGGAAAGATCCCTCGGTTCGGAAAAAATCTTGCGGATCGAGGCGAGCGCGGCTTTTTTCACGTTTAATATGCGCGTTTCCGCATTCTCGCTCTGACTGCGCATACGCTCGCGGATCATCAGCGCAAAACGCCCGAACTGATAAAGATCAACGGCAATGGGAATGTAATACCAGCCGCGGTCATATCCGTATTCCTGCGCCCGTGAAAGCAGCAGGGCCTCATTGCTGACGCCGCGCACAAATGAACCGATGTCCTGCACAAGATTCTGCAGCGTGCTCTCACGGTTGACCGAATAGGCATACAGTTCGCGTTCGCGCAGGAGAAGCTCGATCTGCTGCCGCACAATTACGGTAAACGGCCGCACTTTGTCCGGCAGGCCGGTGATCGACATGGCACCGACCATCTGCCCGTTCATGGACTGAATCGGCGCAGTAACGCAGGGTTTGGTGTCCTTCATGCGCCCGGCCTCTTCCTCATCGGTTTCTATGGTCTGACCTGACGCAATCACCTGCTGCGCCGGCTCGTGCAGAGTGCCCAGCCTGGCGGCGCTGCTTGCCCCCACCACAACTCCCTGACTGTCAGTTATGAGAACGTCATAGTTAATTGCCGAAGCTATGGATACAGCTATTTCCTGTGCATTTTTGCGGAGCAGCCCGCCGCGTTCGGTATCCTGATCGTACATTTCCATCACCTGTACTGAAAGTATAAATTCACACGTTTATTGAGCCATAAATTTTATCATTTTGCAA
>Ga0256404_1001976_pt1 | contig 47095 bp, 41 predicted proteins | sample RumenRJG_01DNA_FD_185990 | JGI IMG/M metagenome (GOLD analysis project Ga0256404, IMG submission 185990) | Bovine rumen microbial communities from Lethbridge, Alberta, Canada - RJG_01 | ecosystem: Host-associated > Mammals > Digestive system > Stomach > Rumen | place: Canada: Alberta | collected... | reverse complement strand
GAGGAAAGCTCACAACCCCAGCCTCCCTCCTTGGAGGGAGGACAGACGCGGAGCGAAGCGCAGCGTCAGGAGGGAGCGGCCTGTAGGTCGTACCAATACGTACGCGGTCACTCAGGCCCCGTGGCCGCACGTCGTAACATATCCGAGGACGTGCGCGCACGGGCGCTGTGTGACGACCTGCTGATTGTAATAAACTACAGGCCGCTCCTCCCTGGGCCTGCCGGCCCTGTCCCTCCTCCAAGGAGGAGGGCTGTCTCTTAACTTAATGACATTGCTCCCAGAGGGAGAGGCTTTTCAGCACGTGCTACTTCAAAATGTATTACCTCTTATGAAAGGAATCACCATGAAACACCAAGTGCCCGTCGAAAAAGGCAAAACCTACGAACTCCAAATTCATACGCTCGGCACGAGCGGGGAAGGCGTTGGTCGATATGAAGACTTCACGGTCTTCGTCCCAAACGCATTGCCGGGCGAAATAGTTCGTGCTGAAATTGATGAAGTCAAGAAGACGTACGCCCGTGGTCATGTCGTCGAAATTCTCAAAGCGAGCAAAGATCGTGTTGAACCCGTCTGCCCAATCTACGCACAGTGCGGTGGCTGCCAGCTCATGCATCTTGACTACATGGCGCAGCTTCGCGCGAAGCGGCAGCAGGTGATTGACGCCATCACGCGCATCGGCAAGCAGACGGACGTCCCTGTCCTTCCGACGCTCGGCGCGGCCACGCCGTGGAACTACCGCAACAAGATGCAGTTTCCCATTGGCCGCGTCAAAGGTCAGACCGTCATCGGCTGTTTCGCGCAGGGCAGCCACGCGATCATCGACACGACGGATTGCCGCATCCAAGCGCAGGGAAACAACGCGATCGTCAATGCCGTGCGCGATGTTGCCACCAAGCTCAATATTTCCGTCTACAACGAAGACCGCCACACGGGCGTGCTGCGTCACGTCATGGGCCGCGTCGGGCTCGATGGCGACATGGTCGTGCTCGTCACGGCGACGGAAAAACTCCCGCACGAGCGCGAACTCGTCAAGCTCCTGCGCGCCCGCCTGCCGCACGTCGTCAGCATCCAGCAAAACATCCAGACGTACCGCAACAACGTCATCCTCGGCCGCGAGACGAAACTTCTCTGGGGCCGCCCGACGATCAAAGACCGCATCGGCCGCCTGCAGTTTCACATCTCGCCGCGCTCGTTTTTCCAAGTCAACACCGCGCAGGCGGAAGTCCTCTACAGCAAAGCGCTGGAATTTGCAAACCTCACGGGCGAGGAAACCGTCATCGACGCGTACTGCGGCACGGGCACGATCACGCTGTTCCTCGCACAAAAAGCCCACGAGGTCTACGGCGTCGAGATCGTGAAGCCCGCCATCCAGGATGCAAAGAAAAATGCGCGCGACAACAATGTCAAGAACGCGACATTCCTCGTCGGTGACGCGACCGCCGTCCTGCCGCGCCTCGCGCACCAAGGCGTCCATGCAGACGTCGTCGTCGTCGACCCCCCGCGCGCCGGCTGCACGCCCGTCGTCCTCCAGACGTTTGCAAACATGCACCCCGACCGCATCGTCTACGTCTCCTGCAACCCCGCGAGCCTCGCAAGAGACCTCGCCATCCTCGACAACCTCGGCTACCACGCAGAAAAAGTGCAGCCGGTCGACATGTTCCCAGAAACTTCGCACGTCGAATCCGTCACGAAACTCGTCAAAAAGCGTTGATGGTTTTTATGTGCCTGTTGCGAAAGGAAACAATCACGTTTTTCTTATGCATGTTTTTCGTTTACAACTTGACATCTATTGCCGCGAGGCATAGAATGGAATCACTCTAGTGAAAGAAAAGGGGCAATCATATGTCGAACGTCAATGTGGATTGGAACAGCCTCGGGTTCAGCTACCAGCCGATCTCGCAGCGCTATGTCGCGAATTACAAAGATGGCAAATGGGGAAAAGGTGGTCTCACGAGCGACGCGACGGTCGTGCTCAATGAGTGCGCCGGCATCCTGCAGTATTGCCAGCAGGTTTTCGAAGGCCTCAAAGCCTACAAGACGAAGGACGGCCGCACGGTCACGTTCCGCCCGGACATGAACGCGAAGCGCATGGTCGGCTCGGCCGAGCGCCTCGAGATGCCGCCCGTGCCGGAAGAAATGTTCATGGAAGCGGTCGACGAGGTCGTCCGCGCGAATGCCGACTGGATCCCGCCGTTCGAGACGGGCGGCGCGCTGTACCTGCGTCCGTACCTCTTCGCGACGGGCGAGGTCATCGGCGTCAAGCCGGCGGACGCGTACCAGTTCCGCCTGTTCGGCACGCCGGTCGGCTCGTACTTCAAGAACGGCGTGAAGCCGATCACGATCTGCGTCAGCGACTTCGACCGTGCTGCCCCGCACGGCACCGGCCACATCAAAGCCGGCCTCAACTACGCCATGAGCCTCTATCCGTACATCCTCGCGCACGGGAACGGCTTTGACGAAAACATGTTCGTCGATTCCGCGACGCGCACGTACGTCGAGGAGACGGGCGGCGCGAACTTCCTCTTCGTCACGAAAGACGGCACGCTCGTCACGCCGAAGTCCGGCTCCATCCTGCCGTCCATCACGCGCCGTTCGCTCGTCGATATCGCGAAGCATCTCGGCATGACGGTCGAAGAACGCCCCGTCAAGCTCGCGGAAGTCGGCGACTTCGCCGAGTGCGGCCTCTGCGGCACGGCAGCCGTCATCTGCCCGGTCGGCAAGGTCGTCGACCACGGCAAGGAAATCCCCATCGCGAGCGGCATGGAGAAGATGGGCCCCGTGCTCCAGAAACTCTACGACACGCTGCGCGGCATCCAGCTCTGCGAGATTGAAGGGCCAGAGGGCTGGGTTCACGAAGTCAAATAAATCGTTTGGTTCGCCAAGCGTCTGGAAAATCCCAGGGACACGTTCCCTGGGATTTTTTGCGTGCTTGCGACAAAATTCGGGACGTTTTTTCGTCGCGTTTTGTCCGAAAATGGGCGCTTGTTTCGTCGGCACTGTTCCGCCATCTGCATTTCGTGCCAAAATTTTGCGTTTCGTGCCGCTTGTACTCGAAAAACTTGCAGAATGTGCTAGAATGCATTAAAATACAAATTCATGATCTTTGGAATGAGATGGTGTTTTGCTTGTCCTTTTGGAGAAAGCGGGGAGAGAATGTGATGAAATGGAAACGGAGGCGGGCAGGCCTCCTGAGCTTCGCCTGCGTGCTCGCGATGCCGGGGCCCGCGCTCGCGGGGGCGCAGCCGTATTGGATCGCCTACGACGCCGGCGTCGCCGCGCTCGAGCGGCACGATGACGTGACGGCGGAGGCGTGCTTCGCGCGGGCCGTCGCCGAAGTCCCCGTGGAAGATCGTGAGCGTTTCCGCTTTGACGTGGATGCCAAGCGGGCAGCGCTCTACATCAAGAACGGAGAGCCCGAGCGCGCGGAGACAATCCTCGCGCCCTACGTGCAGGCGGGCACGGATAATCTGAAGGTCGTCAGCGACTACCTCATGGCGCTGCGCATGGAGGGGAAGCCCCAAGAGGCCATGGCGTATTTCGAAGCGCATTTTCCCACGGAAGCCGATTGGAGCAAACTGCCGGTCTATGGCCTCCAGAATATGGGCGACATTTATCTGCGCCAAGGAAAATGGCGACAGGCGCACGTACTCTACACGTACACGCTGCCACAGTCGGACAATGATTTCGTACGCATGGGCGACGCCTACGCGCTCGGGCATCTCGGACAGAAAACGGAGGCGCTCGAAGCGTACCAGATGGTGATCGAGCGGAATCCCGTGCGCCGGGTCATCGTACCGATGGATGCGGCCGCGTTCCTCCAAGAGGGCGACCTGGCGTTCGCGCGGAAGATGTTTGACTTGCTCGGTACGACGCCAGAGGAGCGCGAGCAGGTCCAGCTGCAATACGCAGAGACGCTGCTCGATGTGCAGAATCAGACGATTGCGGACGCGAAGCGGCAGTTTTTGCGTGACGAACGCCTCGCGGGCCGCGACTACCATCACGAGATCGACAAGGTGCTCGCGCCGCTCCTCCAGAGCAAAAACGAAGACGTCCGCACGAAGGCGCTGGCGCTCAAAGCGCAAAACCAATTGCAGCGCGGCGCGATCGCTTCCGCGGAAGAGACGCTCGCGTCATCGCTCGCGCAGGACGCGGAGGAGCCGGCCACATTTCGCGCCGGATCTGGTCTCTCGACGACGCAGCGCCATGCGCTGACGGTCACGGCGGGCGAAAACGTCGATACGGACACGAACCATTACCGCGATGTCGGCGTGGATTACCGGCAGTATCTGGGCAGCAATCTCTACGCGCTCGTCGGCACGGGCTGGTCGCACAACGAGGATGATGATGTGACTGGCGCGTATGTCGAATCGTACGCAGGCTTTGACTGGCGTCAGCCGTGGGGCTTTTTCCAGCTGACGTACGACCGTGCGGACGGGGACATCGAGCAAAATGGCTATGACGCGACGCTTCATTATGATTGCAATGACATCACAGGGCTCGAGTTCGAAGCGGGCCGTCATCCCTACGATGCGGCACGGGCCGTGCGCGCCGGCATCTACCGCGATGCGTACGCGCTCCGCTTCGATCATCTTTTGACGAATCGCTGGCGGCTCGGGCTCGCGGGCGAGTGGGCAGACCTCTCGGACGGGAATGACTGGTGGTCGCTCGGCCTCGCTACATCCCTGGGCCTCGGCCATCGCCACAACTTCCGTGATCAGCTCTTGGCCTCGTACCGCTACAGCCATTACGATGAGCAGGTGGACCTGTACAATTCGCCGAACCGCCGCGTGGAATATGCGTTCGGCTGCAGTCGGAAATGGCAGCTGCCGCGCCTCCGCGCCTCGTGGGAACTGATTCCGATGCTCGGCTGGAATCAGGAAGACGGCACGGGCACGGAATTCTCGCCGACGCTCCGCCTCGTCTATCGCCGCGATTTCGCCCATTACCAGAGCCTTGCGCTCGGCCTGCAGTATGATTGGCAGCAGCACGACCCCGACCGCGCCAATGCCGACCACCAGAAGAGCGGCTACAGCGTCGATGTTTCGTACGATATTGGATGGTGAGCCCTATGAAAACAATCAAAAAACTTTTGGCGGCGCTCGCCTGCACGTTTGGCGCGTTCTGCCTTGCCGGAGGGACGGCCGACGCGCAGGTCTCGATTTTCTGCTACCACGAAATCGAGAAGCCAAACGATCCTTTTGCCATCCCACAGAAAGAATTGGAGCAGCAGATCAAGGATTTGAAATCGCAAGGCTATCGCTTCGTCTCGCTCGCGGAATACGAGTCGTACATGAAAGGCGAGCTCGACCTCCCCGAGAAGAGCGTACTGCTGACGTTCGACGACGGCTATGCGTCCGTCTACACGCAGGTCTATCCATTGCTGCAAAAATATCAAGTCCCCGCGATGATCGCGCTCGTCACGTCGTGGACGGAGGGCGAGGGCAAGCCGCGCGACGTCGGCGCGCTCTTGACGTGGAACCAGGTGCGCGAGATGGAGGCGAGCGGCCTCGTGAGCGTGGCGTCGCACAGCCATGTGATGCACAAGCAGCAGGCTATCGACCCGCAGGGCGACCGCAATGCCGTCGCGGGCTATCGCCTGTATTTCCAGAATCTCCCGAAGGCCGACGGCACGACGGAGAGCCGCTATGAGACGGACGAGGAATATCGTACGCGCGTGCAGCAGGACCTCCAGAAGAGCCAGAGCGTCCTGACGGAGCGCCTCGGCCATCCCGTCCACGCCATGGTCTGGCCGTATGGCATCTTCTCGGGCGAAGCGCAGAAAGCCGCGCAGGCGGCTGGCATGGAAGTCGCGTTCAACCTGGGCGACCGTGCGAACAACACGCCGGACACGTCCAGCCTCATGAACTCGAACCGCGCGCTGCTTGCCAGGACGACGCCGCAGAAGGAATTCCAGCAAGACCTCGCGGGCTGCCAGCTGCCCGTCCGGCTGGCGCAAGTCGACATCGATGCCCTCTATGACGAAGACCCCGCCGCCTTCCGCGCGAATATCCAGGGCGTCATCGAGCACCTCGGAAACAACCGGATCAACCTGGTCGCGCTGCAAGCCTTTGCCGACCCGGACGGCGACGGCAACGTGGACAAGGTCTATTTCCACAACAATGTCGTGCCCGTCGCGGCTGATGTCTTCAACACCGTGGCGAACGCCATTGAGACCGCCGGCATCCGTGTCGTGGCTTGGCTGCCGGGGCTCAGTTACACGACGCTCGCGGCGGCCGACGGCAGCAATATCGTGCAGGCCGACGGCGAAGCGGGCTGGTATCAGCGCTTGTCTCCGTTCGACGCGGCAAATGAAGCGAAGCTCGTCGAGCTCTACCGCGACCTCGGCCGCTACACCGTGGCGCAGGGCGTGCTGTTCCAGGATGATCTTTATCTCAATGACTTCGAGGACGTCTCGCCGGCCGCGAAAGGCACAGACGCGGCTGCGAAGACGCGGCGCCTGACAGACCTCTCGCTCGCGCTCGGCGCGGCCTTCCGCGAAAGCCGTCCCGACGGCCTGCTGCTGCGCGACATCTACGACGCGGTCGTGCTGAATCCTGCGTCGGAAGCGTGGTTCGCACAGAACTATGCGGACTGCTTGAAACACTATGACTACGTCGTTGTCATGGCCTATCCGTACATGGATCACGAGAAGGATCCGCTCGACTTCCTCCAGCGGGTGGCAAAGGCCGTGGAAGAGGCGGGCGGCACGGACAAGACGATCGTCAAGATCCAGTCGTACGATTGGGAGAAAGAACAGTGGCTCGGTCAGCAGACGTTCTCGGAACAGATGAAGACCTTGAAAGCAGCAGGTGTTCGGAATCTTGGATATTACCCGAATACGTTCTGCGCTTGGGAGAAATGATATGGATTACGAAAGGACGGTGGGATGATGAACGCAAATGATTTCGTGGAAGGGATGAAAGCCTACGTCTTCTTCTACCCGCTCATCATGAGCATCGCCTGGCTCATCGGCGGCGTCTTCTTTTATTGGCGCAGAGAAAAAGGGCAGAGCAAGGAGCCGCCGCCGCTCGAACACCACCCGAAGGTCAGCGTCCTCATCCCGGCGCACAACGAAGAACGCGACCTCCGCGATGCTGTCACGTCGATTTTCCAGAACGCTTATGAAAATCTCGAGGTCATCGTCATCAACGACGCGAGCACGGACGGCACGCAGGACGTGATCGAAGCGCTCATGAAAACATACCCGGCGCTCCGCGCCGTCCGCCTGACAGAGAACATGGGCAAGGCGAACGCGCTCAACGCCGCGCTCCCGATGACGAAGGGCGAAGTCATCGTCACGCTCGACGCGGACAGCATGCTCGACCGCCACGCCATCGAGTGGGCCGTCTGGCATTTCATCCATTTCCCACGCGTCGGCGCCGTGACGGGCAACCCGCGCGTGCGCAACCGCACGACGCTCCTCGCGAAAATCCAGACGGCGGAGTACGCGAGCGTCATCAGCCTCATCAAGCGGACGCAGCGCCTCGTCGGCAAGCTCATGACGGTCTCGGGCGTCGTCGCGGCCTGGCGCAAGACGGCGCTCGTCAGCGTCGGCGGCTGGGACCCTCGATCCGTGACGGACGACATCGACATGACGTGGCGCCTCGAGACGCGCTTCTGGGACATCCGCTACGAGCCGAACATGCTCTGCTGGATGCTCGTGCCCGAGACGCTCCGGGGCATCTGGCACCAGCGATTGCGCTGGGCGCAAGGCGGCGTCGAGGTCATCCGCTTGCATCGCGGCGTCTGGAAAGACTGGCGCGAGCGGCGCATCTGGCCGATCTACATCGAGTACGTCCTTGGCATCCTCTGGTCGTACGCCTTCCTCGCGTACTTCTTGCTCTGGGTGGTCAGCCAGCTCACAGGCGTCGGGCGCGAGATCGTCGGCAATCCGTTCTGGGGATGGAATGGTGCCGTCATCGCCTGCGTCTGCCTGTTGCAGTTCGCCGTGAGCATCGTGCTCGACATGCGGTATGACAAAGATTTGTGGAAAGTGATTTTCTGGGTCGTCTGGTATCCCGTGGCGTATTGGGCATTCAACGCGACGGCGGCAGCCGTCTCGTTCCCGAAAGGGATGCTGCGTTCCATGGAACAGCCGGCGACCTGGGTGAGTCCTGATAGGGGGGGTCAGATGATGATGAAACAGCAAACACCGGTCATTGATTGCAGCGAGCAGCGAAGCAGCTGGCTCCGCCGGGCGGAGCAAGTGATCTCCGCCGTCGCCACGCTCATCGTGTGGGTGGTCGTCCTCTACGCGCTCTACCGCATCCTCGTGCTCGGCAACTATCCCGAGGATTCGATGATGGAAGTGATCGTCATCCTTGCCCTGTCAACGCTCGTACTCCTCCTCTCCAGCGCGTTCTGGCAGGCGTACAACATCCACCGCTTCCGCGGGCGCGAACGCCGCAAGGCCGTCCCGATGCCGTCGGATAAAGAATTGGCGAAATCCTTCGATATGAACCTTCCGAAATATCAAGCGGTCCAAGGCAGCACGTTCGTCGAAGTTTCTTCTCTCGACGGGCAGGGCTATCACGTGAAAAAGTGATCGCGTTGACGTGAGGGAATGCGTACGTTCCAGAAAGACGCGGACAAATCATCCCGGGGAAAGCTCCTCGGGATTTTTTGTCGTTTAGGATAAAAAAATGTTGAGGGTCACAAGGATTTTCCAGAAATAAGATAGAATAAAATAGTAAACTGATTTTTTGGAGAAAGGAGGAAACCTCATGCCTATGGATTTTTCCTTGCCGCAAGTGCCGCTCCAGCTGCATGGTATCTTGTCGACGATCGGCCCCTTGGACATCCTGGACATCCTCATCGTCGCCATCATCCTTTATAAAGTCTATGAAATGCTCCAGGACACGCGTGCCATCACGCTCGTCAAAGGCCTCCTCGTCCTCCTCGGCATCACGCTCGTCTGCAACTGGATGGAGCTCCACGTCATCTCGTGGCTGTTGCAAAAGGCCGTCACGCTGATTTTCGTCGCGTTGCCCATCGTCTTCCAGCCGGAGCTGCGGCGCGCGCTCGAGCATCTCGGCCAGGGCAAATTCCTCGCGAATCCCACGACGCTCGACGAGCTCCAGGCGCAGAGCGTCGTGCACGAGCTCGTGAATGCCGTGCGCGAGCTCGCCTCGACGAAGACGGGCGCGCTGCTCGTCATCGAGCGCAACATGGGGCTCAACGACATCAGCGCGAGCGGCATCCAGATCGACGCGCTCATCACGGAAGCGCTGCTCCGAAATGTCTTCATCCCGAATACGCCGCTCCACGACGGCGCGGCCGTCATCCGCGGCAACCGCCTCATCGCGGCCGGCTGCCTCTTGCCGCTCACGCAGCGCGCGTTTTCGACGGAGCTCGGCACGCGCCACCGCGCCGCCATCGGCCTCTCGGAGCAATGCGACGCGCTCATCGTCGTCGTCAGCGAGGAGACGGGCACGATTTCCGTCTGCGAGGAAGGACGCATCGTGCGCCACCTCGATGCCGAGCGCCTGAGGAAAGTCCTCATGCCGGTCTTTGCGCCGGAGCACCAGACGTTCCGCGAAGTGCTGGCGAACTGGAGGAAGAAAAAATGATGAATCGCATCAATAGCCTCTTCCGGCGCAACCTGCCGGCGAAGCTCCTCGCGCTCGCCGTCGCCGTCATCCTCTGGGTCGTCGTCATGAACGAGCAGAATCCCGCCATCGAAGGGAGCTACGCCGTGCCGCTCGTCGTCGTGAACGCGCCGGAAGGCTACAAGATCACGAAAAGCGACGACAGCGTCAAGATCAAAGTGCGCGGCCCTCGCTCGCTCTTCGTCGCGACGTCGGCGGAAGACTTCCGCGCCTACGTCGATCTCGACGGCGTCCCGGCAGGGAAGACCGATTGCAAAGTGCAGACGGCGCTGCCGCAAGGGTTCGAGCTCGTCGAAGTGCAGCCGGAGACCGTGACCTTCGACCTCGACCAGGTCATTCAGAAGCGCATGCGCGCCGACGTGACGGTCACGGGCAGCTCGGCGGCGGGCACGACCGTCGCGAAAGTCTCGCAGGACGCGTCGTTCGTGACGCTCGAAGGGCCGCAGTCCGCCATCGACACCGTCGTGCGCGTCGTCGGCTACGTCGGCCTCGCAGGGAACAGCAATGACTTCGACCTCACCGTGCCGCTCACGGCGCTGAACGCCGACGGCCGCGAAGTGCAGGGGGTTCGCGTCGTGCCGCAGACGACCGTGGTCTCCGTCCAGCTCGCGCGCGGCCTCTCAAAGAAGATCGTCTCGATCCATCCCGTGCTCGCCGACGACCTCCAGCCCGGCTACCAGCTCGGCGACGTGCGCACGGATCCCATCAAGATCGAGATCGCCGGCGACAGCAAGACCATCGAGAGCCTGTCGGCTGTGGACACGGAGACGATCGACCTCGCGAAATTCACGACGAACCAGAAGCTCACCGTCAAGCTCGCCCTGCCAACAGGCGTCACCGTCACGAATCCCGATGTCATCGTGAACATCGAAATCACGAAGAAAAAATAAAGCCTGCGCCCCAAAGCCTCCCCCTTTTGGGGAGGTGCCGAGCGAATGCGAGGCGGATAAGCAGACGCACGGCGCTTTCGCGCCGATGCGGTCGCTTATGCCGCTTGCGGCGGAGGGTGGCGAAGTTACGAGATTCTGATTCCATTCGATAGAATCGAGGATCTCATCAGCCGTTACCCTCTCCGACCCCTTCGGGGCCACCTCCCCCAGAGGGGGAGGCCTTTTTTTGAAAGAATCTTGTATACATAGAGCCGCAAATATGGACACGTGTCCGTTTTTGCCGTATCATAAGGAAAGTTGATGCTTTCATATCCACGTTGTGGATATGTCTGAGATATTGAGGAGGAATCTTTCTGATGACGAACAGTATGGCTGCATCCCATGCACGGGACAAGAGACTCAAAGACGCGATTTTCGGCGCGAGTGCCGCGTGCCGCGAGGCCACGGAAAAATACGGGGCCGACAAGGTCACGAACGCGACGATCGGCACGATGATCGACGACGACGGCAAGCTCGCCTGCCTGCCGACGATGGAGCGCGTCTACCGCAGCCTTCCCATGACGGATCTCATCGCCTACGCGCCGATTTCCGGCCTGCCGGCGTACCTCGACGCTGTCATCGACCTGACGTTTGCTGATCACAAGCCCGAGGGGTATCTCGGCTCCGTCGCGACGGCGGGCGGCACGGGCGCCATCCATCATGCCGTGGCGAACTACGCCGAGCACGGGACGTACGTCCTCACGTCCGATTGGTACTGGGGCACGTACAACGTCATCTGCAACGAGTGCGGCTGCAAGCTCACGAACTACACGCTGTTCGACGAGCAGCAGCACTTCAACCTTGCGGCTTACACGGCAAAAGTCGATGAAATCCTCAAAGGCCAGGACAGCCTGCTCGCCATCATCAACACGCCGGCGCACAACCCGACGGGCTTCAGCCTGACGGAAGAAGACTGGGACGGCGTGCTGGAGCTCACGAAAAAGTACGCTGCGCAGGGCAAGAAGATGAGCATCCTCGTCGACATCGCCTATATCGACTACGCCGGCGAGAAAAACGAGACGCGCAAATTCATGGACAAGTTCGCCGGCCTCCCCGACAACGTCCTCATCATGTTCTCGTTCTCCATGTCGAAAGGATACACGATGTACGGCCAGCGCACGGGCGCGCTCATCGGCCTGTCGTCCAGCAAAGCCGTCATCGACGAATTCAAGGAAATCAACAAGTACACGAGCCGCGCGACGTGGTCGAACATCAACCGCGGCGCCATGACGCTCCTCACGAAGATCCAGCAGGACAAAGCCGCGCTCGCGCAGTTCGAGAAAGAGCGCGACGACTTCTACAAGCTCATCCAGCATCGCGGCGACATCTTCATGCAGGAAGCAAAAGCATGCGGCCTGAACGCGCTGCCTTATAAAGGCGGATTTTTCCTCTCCGTTCCGGCGAAAGACCCGGGCGCCGTCTGCGACGCGCTGCATGACGACCTCGTCTTCGCCGTGCCGCTGAAGCTCGGCGTCCGCATCGCCGCCTGCTCCGTCTCGACGGAAAAGATGAAAGGCGTCGCCGCCAAAGTCCTGAAGGCGCAGAAAAAAGTCGAAGGCTGATCGCTTTCTACAAGAATCAAAGATTTTTTGAGACTGTTGCAATTCCGTTTTTGCTGCGGAAGTGCAACAGTCTCTTTGTTTGCCTGTTTGTTCTTCTTTGAACTATCCTCTGATAAAGTTAATTTATGAACTTTGTAGACAAAACGCCGAAAATCCGATAGAATACATGGTGAAGAAAGGCAAGAACGAGGAAACAAATACGAATCCGTGATTCGTCAACGATTCGTATGTTTGTCAACGGTTCCAATTTTTCCCAGGTAGGAGGAGCATCTATGGAAATTCTCGTATGCATCAAGCAGGTGCCGGGCTCGAACAAGGTCGAAGTCGACCCGGTGACGGGCGTCCTCAAGCGCGACGGCGCGGACAGCAAGATGAACCCGTACGACCTCTACGCGCTCGAAGTCGGACTTGAGCTCCGCGAGCAGTACGGCGGCAAGGTCAGCGTGCTGACGATGGGCCCGCCGCAGGCCAAAGCCGTGCTCTATGAAGCGTTCGCTATGGGCGCGGACGAAGGCGCGCTCATCACGGATCGTAAGTTCGGTGGAGCGGACGTGCTCGCGACGAGCTACACGCTTTCCCAGGGCATCAAGAAATTCGGCAAATTCGACCTCATCCTCTGCGGCCTGCAGACGACGGACGGCGACACGGCGCAGGTCGGCCCGGAGGTCTCGGAGACGCTCGGCATCCCCTGCGTCTGCAACGTCAGCGCCATCGGCGCCGTGAAAGCCGGCGGCATCACGGTCATGATGGACATGCCGGAAGACATCGAGGAAGTCAAGGTCTCGTTCCCGTGCCTCCTCACGGTGCAGAAAGACATCATGCAGCCGCGCCTGCCGTCGTACAAGCTGAAGAAAGCGACGGAAAAACGCGGCATCCAGATGTTCACGCTGCAGGACATGGACGATCAGGACGAGCATCATTACGGGCTGAATGGTTCCCCCACGCAGGTGCAGCGCATCTTCCCGCCGACATCGGACAAGGTGCAGCAGACACTCGAAGGAACGAATGCGGAGATGGCCGACCAGCTCTACCGCATTTTGAAGAAGAAGAAGTTCACGGCCTGATTGCAGGGGGAAAAGAAACATGGCAAAATTAGTCGTCCATCAGGACAAAATTGACGACGTCCAGTCGTTCATCAAAATCTGCCCGTTCGGCGCGATGGTGGAAAAAGATGGCAAGGTCGAGCTCACGGCTGCCTGCCGCATGTGCCGCCTCTGCGTGAAAAAAGGCCCGAAAGGCGCGATGGAATACGTCGAGGATGAAAAGAAGCCGACCGTCGACAAGAGCCAGTGGCGCGGCATCGCCGTCTACGTCGACCACGTCGAAGGCCGTATCCATCCCGTGACGTTCGAGCTCCTCGGCAAGGCGCGCGAGCTCGCGGAAAAGATTTCGCAGCCCGTCTACGCGCTCTTCATCGGCAGCGAGATCACGAAGGAAGCGGAAGAGCTCCGTCACTATGGCGCGGACAAGGTCTTTGTCTGCGACAAGGAAGAGCTCAAGGACTTCAAGATCGAGACGTACGCGAAAGCGTTCGAGCATTTCATCAAAGACAACAAGCCGGCCGCCATCCTTGTCGGCGCGACGCCGGTCGGTCGCCAGCTCGCGCCGCGTGTCGCTGCGCGCTTCCGCACGGGCCTCACGGCGGACTGCACGGTGCTCGACATCCATGAGAATAGCGACCTCGTGCAGATTCGTCCGGCATTCGGCGGCAACATCATGGCCGAGATCCTCACGCCGAACAACCGCCCGCAGATGGCGACCGTGCGCTACAAGATCATGGACGCGCCGAAGCGCACGAGCGACGCGCATGGCGAGATCGTATCGTTCGACGTGCCGACGGAAGAACTCGGCAGCCACGTCGAAGTCCTGCGCGTGACGAAGAAAGAGAAAGAGCAGAGCATCGAGAACGCAGATGTGCTCGTCGTCGCCGGTCGCGGCCTCAAGAAGAAAGACGATATCAAGCTGCTCGAAGAACTCGCCGACCTCCTCGGCGGCCAGGTCGCCTGCACGCGTCCACTCGTCGAAAATGGCTGGTTTGACGCGAAGCACCAGATCGGCCTCTCCGGCCGCACCGTGCGTCCGAAGCTCATCATCACGTGCGGCGTCTCGGGCGCGATCCAGTTCGTCGCGGGCATGAACCATTCCGACAACATCGTCGCCATCAACCAGGACCCGAAAGCCTCCATTTTCAAGACGGCGAACTACACGATCGTCGGCGACCTCTACGAAGTCGTGCCGCGTCTCATTTCTGACATCCGCGAGGGGAAAGGTGAAAACGCATGAGCTACAAGACCATTGACGAGAACGACTACAAGGCCATCCTCTCGTTCATCGCGCCGGAGCGCGTGCTTTATCAGGACAACATCAATGAAGAATACAGCCACGACGAGCTCTCGAGCGAGAAATCGTACCCGGATATCGTCGTGCGCGTGCAGTCCGCGCAGGAAGTCTCGAAGCTCATGGCATACGCCAGCGAGCACAACATCGCCGTGACGCCGCGCGGCGCCGGCACGGGCCTCGTCGGCGCTTCCGTCGCCGTCGAGCACGGCCTCATGATCGACATGACGCTCATGAACCACATCCTCGAGCTTGATGAGGAAAACCTCACGCTGACCGTCGAGCCGGGCGTGCTGCTCATGGAGATCGCTGCCTACGTCGAAGAGCGCGGCTTCTTCTATCCGCCGGATCCAGGCGAGAAATCCGCGACGATCGGCGGCAATATCAGCACGAACGCCGGCGGCATGCGCGCCGTGAAATACGGCGTGACGCGCGACTACGTGCGCGGCCTCGAAGTCGTGCTCGCCGACGGCACGATCCTCGAGCTCGGCGGCAAGGTCGTGAAGAATAGCTCCGGCTACGCCATCAAGGACATGGTCATTGGCTCGGAGGGCACGCTCGCCATCGTGACGAAAGCCATCCTGAAGCTCCTGCCGCTGCCGAAGAAGAACGTCAGCCTGCTCATCCCGTATCCGACGCTCGCGCAGGCCATCGGCACCGTGCCGCTCATCATCCAGTCGAAAGCCATCCCGACGGCCATCGAATTCATGGAGCGCGAAGTCATCCTCGATGCCGAAAAATACCTCGGCAAGCGCTTCCCGGACAACCAGGCCGACGCGTACCTGCTGCTGAAATTCGACGGCAATACGATGGAAGAAATCGCGTCGTACTATGATGACACGGCGCAGATCTGCCTGGAGCAGGGCGCCATCGACATCCTCATCGCCGACACGGACGAGCGCAGCGAATCCATCTGGAAAGCGCGCGGCGCGTTCCTCGAAGCCATCAAGTCTTCGACGACGGCCATGGACGAAGTCGACGTCGTCGTGCCGCGCAGCCACGTCAATGATTTCGTCGAATTCGTGCACGGCCTGCAGAAAGAGATCGGCGTGCGCATCAAATTGTTCGGCCACGCCGGCGACGGCAACCTGCATGTCTACATCCTGCGTGACGACCTTTCGACCGACGATTGGAAGACCGTCCTCGACCGCAGCATGGACCGCATGTACGAAAAAGCGCGCGTCCTCCAAGGCCAGGTCTCGGGCGAGCACGGCATCGGCCTCGCGAAGCGCTCGTACCTCAAGCAGTCCATGCCGCCGGAGAACATCGCGCTCATGCAGCGCATCAAGGCGGCGTTCGACCCGAAGAACATCCTGAATCCGCACAAAGTCTGCGAAGACTAAACGGCGTTTTGCTTAAGACTGTAGCGTTTGCCAAATCCGTTTCATAAGATTGCTATCCGATGCGACCACAGCAGCCTCTCCCTTTGGGAAAAGCAGACGCAAGGCGCTTTAGCGCCTATGCGGTCGCTTTATCCTTTAGGTAGAGGGGGACCGCGAAGCGGTGGTGAGGGTACAAGGGTGCGATAGCAAAGCGAGAAGAAGAAGCCTTTCGAAGCATCGAGTCATTTGCGTTCAAACGCGATGCTTTGAAGGCTTCTTTGTATTTGGGACAAATCCCTGAAAGTTTAATGAAAGAGTGAATTTACAAGTTGAACGCAGTCAGCTATAATAAGATAAATCAAGGGAATCATAGGACAAAAGAAAAGGGTAAAGCGTAGAGAAAGGGAGTTCATCTATGGAAATGCTTCTCGGTTTCCTCGTGCTGCTTGCATGTCTTTTGGTTGGCGTGCGTCATGGCGGCATCGGCCTCGCCGTCATCAGCGGCATCGGCCTCGTCATTTTCACATTCGTTTTCCAATACAAGCCGGGCACGCCGCCGATCGACGTCATGCTCACGATCCTCGCCGTCGTCACATGCGCCGGCTTCCTCCAGACGTCCGGCGGCCTCACGGTCATGCTGAAATACGCAGAGGCTTTTTTGCGCAGCAATCCAAAGCAGGTCACGATCCTCGCGCCGCTCACGACGTGGTTTTTGACCGTCCTCTGCGGCACGGGCCACGTCGTCTACACGATGTTCCCGATCATCTATGATATTGCGATCAAGCAGGGCATCCGCCCGGAGCGCCCGATGGCCGTCTCGTCCGTCGCGTCGCAGATGGGCATCTGCGCGTCGCCGGTCTCCGTCGCCGTCGTCTCGATCATCGGCTTCATGGCCGCTGCCGGCTACGATTACTCCGTGCTGCAGATCCTCGCCGTCTCCATCCCGCGACGGGCTTCGGCGTCCTCTGCGCCGCGCTCTGGAGCTATCGCCGCGGCAAAGACCTTGAAAACGATCCGCGCTTCCAGGAATTCATCAGCGATCCTGAAAACAAGAAATACGTCTACGGTGATGTCGAGTCGCTGCAGGGCAAGAGCCTCCCGAAAGAGTTCTATCGCGCGATGTTCATCTTCTTCGGCGGCATCGCCATCATCGCCATCCTCGGCAACTTCCCGGACCTCCTGCCGCATTTCGTCGCCAAAGAAGGCGCGAAGCCGAAACCCATTTCCATGACGGCCGTCATCCAGATGGTCATGCTCCTCGTCGGCGCTCTCATTCTCTTGACGTGCAAAGTCAAAGCGAAAGACGTCGGCAACAGCCAGGTCTTCAAATCCGGCGTCGTCGCCCTCGTCTCCGTCTACGGCGTCGCTTGGATGGCGAACACGTACTTCGGCGCGCATATGAGCTTCCTCAAAGAAGCGCTCGGCAGCGCCGTCGCCGCGTATCCTTGGGCGTATGCGATCATCGCCTTCCTCACGTCGAAACTCGTGAACTCGCAGGCGGCCGCCATCGCGATCGTCGTCCCGATGGCACTGTCCATCGGCATGGATCCGGTGCTCATCATGTCGTTCATCTCGGCGTGCTACGGCTACTTCTTCCTCCCGACGTATCCTTCCGACCTCGCGTGCATCGGCTTCGACCGCTCCGGCACGACGCGCATCGGCAAATACATTTTGAATCACAGCTTCATGATCCCTGGTCTCATCGGTGTCTCGACGGGCTGCGTCATGGGCTTCATCATGGCTCATATCGTCATGTAACCATCTTTCCCGTTTCCATATGATTTCATGATTCCTGCCTCCCCCGCGCGCGGGGGAGGTTTTTGTATGTCTACGCGGCATTCGAGAAAATATACTGGAATCGTTGCGCTTGTCATGATATAATTCAATAGCTGGGGATTCTGTCCCTCTGGCAGGGTCCTCCTTATTTTTCGAAATTTCGAACGGCCATGAGTTTTTTCATGGTGCAAGGCGGTGTTTTCCATCAGTACCACGGATTCCGGTAAGGATTCAGAAAAAAAATCTTCCAGCAAGGGCGAGTCGTTTCTCAAGGGCACGTTCATCCTGACGATCGCGGGCTTTGTTGTCAAAGTCATCGGCTCCCTCAACTGGATTTTTGTTTCGCGCATTTTGGGCGGCGAGGGCATCGGCCTCTATCAGATGGCGTTCCCGATTTACTTCCTCGCCATGACGGTCTCGCAGGCCGGCGTGCCCGTCGCCATCTCGATCATCACGGCGGAGCGCGTCGCGCTCAAGGATATCTGGGGTGCGAAGCGCGTGTTCCGCATTTCCATGACGTTCATGCTGCTGACCGGCATCATTTTCTCGCTCTTGACGTTCTTTGCAGCAGATTGGCTCATCGATTTCCATTTCCTGCGCGACGCACGCGCGAAGATGGCCGTGCAGGTGCTGGCGCCGACGGTCTTCTTCGTGACGCTCTTGGCAAGCTCGCGCGGCTATCTTCAGGGCTGGCAGCGCATGACACCGACGGCCGTGTCGCAGATCGTCGAGCAGATTTTCCGCGTCATCACGATGATCCTCTTGGCGGATCTCTTCCTGCCATGGGGTCTCGACTACGCGGCCGCCGGCGCGTCGCTCGGTGCGCTCGCCGGCGCGGTCACGGGCCTCATCGTTCTCGTCTATTTCCATTGGAAACTCGATCGCGACATCGAGCGTGACTACGGCAAGGAGCTCGCGCCGCCGCCCGGCGCACCGCCGCTGTCGTGGCAGCGCGTCATGCGCCGCATTTTCATGCTGTCGCTGCCAGTCTCGGCGTCGAGCCTCATGCTGCCGGTCGTGTCGAACCTCGACCTCATGATCGTGCCGCAGCGCCTCGAAGTCGCGGGCTACAGTATCAATGAGGCAACAGAGCTCTTCGGCTATCTGACGGGCATGGCCGTGCCGCTCGTCAACCTCTCGACCATTCTCACGGCGTCCATGGCCATGAGCATCGTGCCGATCATCTCCGAGGCGCGCGCGCTCAAGGACATGAGCCGCGTCTACACGCAGACGGCGGCCTCCGTGCGCATCTCGAATTTTGTCTGCTTCCCGGCGTTCGTCGTCGTGTTCGTCCTGGCGACGCCGATTTCCGCGCTCATTTACAATGCGCCGGGCGCGGGGCCGGCCGTCATGATTTCCGCGTTCTCCATTGTGCTTTTGGGACTCCATCAAGTCTCGACGGCCATCCTCCAGGGCCTCGGCCATCCGACGATCCCGATGGTGAACATGATCCTCGCGGCAGCGGCGAAAGTGCTCCTGAACTGGAACCTCACGGCCATCCCTTGGCTCGGCATCATGGGCTCAGCCTGGGCGACGGCAGCGGACATGGGCGTCGCGGCCATCATCAATCTCGTCTTCATCTACAAATTCATCGGCTACCGCATGGAAGTTCCGCAGCTCGTCAAGACCATCATCTCGTCCGTCGTCATGGCCGTGGCCGTCAAAGGCTTTTACGACCTCACGATGGCGTGGTGGGCCATGGGCGCGCTCTCGACGTTCGGCGCCGTGTTCTTCGGCTGCTTCGTCTATATCCTCGTCATGGTGCTGATCGGCGGCATCGGCGAGGAAGACATGGCGAAGATCCCGATGATCGGCCGCTACAGCATCCGCGTGCTGCGCAAGTTCGGCGTATTCAAGGAAAAAGCAGACAAATAAAATACGCGCCTCAACATTGAGGCGCGTTCGTTCACTGTGCCACAGGCGCAGCAGGGAGGCAGAGCCCATGAAAAAAATCTTGCTCGCGTACAACCCCGTCTCGGGACACGCGGCGTTCAAGCGGCGGCTCGACTGGATCATCAAGGAATTCCAGAAGCGCGACTGCATCATCATCCCGTATCGCACGCTGCGGCACAACCACCATTTTGCGGAGTTCGTGCACGCGGTCGAGCCCACGGGCATCATCGCGGCAGGCGGCGATGGCACGGTGCACGAGATCGTGAACCTCGTCGTGAAAAACGAGCTTCATCTGCCGGTCGGCATCATCGGCAGCGGCACGTCGAATGATTTCGCGACGTATCTGCACATCAATGACGATTACGATGCGTATTTCGATGCGATTGCTGCGGGCAGCACGCGCCCCGTCGACCTCGGCAAGGTCGGCGACACGTATTTCATCAATGTCGCAAGCGCCGGCGTGATGACGGGCATTGCACACGAAGTCCCGCCGCGCCTCAAGAACGCGCTCGGCAAGTTCGCGTATTATCTGCGCGGCATCGGCGAGATCCCGAAGATGCGCGCGGCGCACTTTACGGTCGAAGCGGATGGCACGCCGTACACGTTCGACGCATTCCTGTTCCTCGTCGTGAACAGCGCGACCGTCGCGAGCTTCAAGGACGTGCTGCCCTGCGCGGCCATCGACGACGGCAAGCTGGATTTCCTCGCCGTGAAAAAGGCAAACGTCGCCCAGGTCATGCGTCTCAGCACGGATCTCTTCGCCGGCCGTCCGGTCATCGACCTGCCATCGATTTTCCACGTGCAGGCAAAACATTTCAAGATTATGGCCGACATTGAGCTCTCGGGCGACCTCGACGGCGAAGTCGGCCCGATGCTGCCGATGGAGATCACGACCGTGCCGAAAGCCGTGGAGATTTATTGCTTTACGTAACACGGCGAAGTTAAGAAATCTTGCGATGTTGCCATAGGAGCAGGAAGCGCAAGGTTTCGCAGTTCCGTTGCTCGTACATCAAACAACAACATCTGTTGCAACGCAGATAATTCATCCAAAGGCCGCAGACAGTCGCGGCTGTTCAAAAACTGGCTCGTCTTCGTGATGATCGGAAGACGGGCTGTTTTTTTTGCGCCATGAAGAAGCGCTGTGCCGCGTGCATTCATCGCGAGCACGCGCAGGTAACGCGGGCCGGTGGCGTCGCATGTGGTCGCGATATCGTTCGTGAAGTTCGCCAAGATGTGGACGAGCAAGCGAGAGATTCGGGACTTCGGGTAGCGGCTGGTGGCGATGGCTTGCGTGAGATGTTCCCAAGAATCTTTGGAATCGTTACGAGAGGGGAGAGGAGAAGAGCAGCGTTCGAGCAGACGGTGTTCCAATCCTTCGTTGATGCCGGTGATGCGTTGCAACTCGCCTGCATTCATCGTGAGTAGTCGTGCAAGCAGAGGACGGAGCAAGAGTTCTTGTTGCGGGAGGTTCTTCGGGTTGGCGTTCTGAAGTGCGTCGAACGTGGCAGGCGGCATCACGAGCCGTAGCTTGTTCCAATCTGGCTTGCCGCGAAGGGCGCTGCGGATGGCCGAAGCGCTGGCGGTGTCTTCATGCAACCGCGTGTCATGGTAGGCCGCGCCCGTTCGCCCAATGAGCAGGGGCGTAACGTCCGAAGCGTAACGCGCGAGCGCACGGAGATATTCGATGGCGAGGATGTTGTTTGGAGCGCGAAGAATCGAATCATCGATGTTCCTGCGTTCCATGAGTTCCGAACTTAACGCAGACGCATAGGAAGCGCCGGCGGCGATGCGGTCGTGGAGCGCGGATTGGAATGATTCCGTGTCCATGCAGTGTGCAACCGATTGAAGCATCGCCAAATCATTCGTTTCCGCCCCGAACGCCAGCGCGTCGATGCTGAGCGCGGCGAGGCTTTGCACGCCGCCGCGTGCGAAGTGCTCGGCGCTGCGGCAGGCGAAGGCGTAGGGCAGTTCGCAGACGAGGTCGACGCCGTTCTCGATGGCGAGCTTTGCCCGCGTCCATTTGTCGAGGATCGCCGCCTCGCCGCGCTGCGTGAAGCTGCCGCTCATGACGACGGCGATCGTGGCGTCAGGGAAGGCTTCACGGATGTTTGTGAGTTGGTATTTGTGGCCGTTGTGGAATGGATTGTATTCGGCGATGATGCCGATGTTGTTGCTCATATCGATCTCCATGGATACGAAAAAAGGAACCAGGCGAAATGCTTGGTTCCTTTTTGATTTCAAGTGGTGCCGGTGGCCGGACTCGAACCGGCACATTGTTGCCAACGGCAGATTTTGAGTCTGCTGCGTCTGCCAATTCCGCCACACCGGCATTGTTTTGGCGCGTGTGCGTCATGAACGAAATATATTTTATCAGACGCGGGCGCGCTTGTCAAATCAAAGATGTTTTTCCGTCAGTACGCGGTCGAGCTCGCCCAAGACGTCATTCACATTCTGCTCCGTGATGACGAGCGGCGGCTGGAAGGCCATGACGTTGCGGCCCGCGCCGTTCTTGCCGATGATGTAGCCGCGGTCTTTCATTTCTTCGAGCACGTCGTCGAGGAGCTCCGGCGCCGGCGAGCCGTCCGCATGGATGAATTCCGCGCCATCCATGAGGCCGAGGCCGCGCACGTCGCCGATCACGCCATGGCGTGACTGGAGCTCGCGCAGGCCGCTCCGCAGCTGCTTGCCGCGTTCGTCCGCATTCTTGCAGAGCTCGTGCTTTTCGATGTAATCGAGCACGGCGAGGCCGGCCGTCGACGAGACGGGATTGCCGCCGAGCGTCGAGGCACCGGGACGCGTGTAGGTGTCAGCGATTTTCGCCGTCGAGATGAAGCACGAGATCGGCGCGCCGTTGCCGAGCGCTTTCGCCATGCACATGATGTCCGGCACGACGTCGAAGTTCTCGATGGCGAACATCTTGCCCGTGCGCGCGAAGCCCGTCTGGACTTCGTCGACGATGAGCAGCGTGCCGTACTGCGCGAGGATTTCTTTGACGCGCTGGAAATATCCTTTCGGCGGCACGACGATGCCGGCGTTGCCCTGGATCGTTTCGGCGATGAACGCGCCCGGATGGCCGCTCGTCGCCGTCTTGACGAGATCCTCGATGGCATTCGCGCAGGCAAGGTCGCATGTGTCCGGCTTCTTGCCGAGCGGGCAGCGATAGCAGTACGGATTCGGTGCGAAGTGGATGCCGCCGACCGGCGTCGGCGCCGTGCGCCACATCGTGAGGCCCGTGACGCTCATGCCGAGCTTCGTGCGGCCATGGAGTCCCTGGCGCAGCGCGATGATCTCGCTGTTGCCGTTATAGACCTCGGCGAGCAGCAGCGCGCCTTCCGTCGCTTCCGAGCCTGTCGAGCAGAAGAAGCATTTCTGGAGATCGCCCGGCGTGACGGCGGCGAGGCGCTCGGCAAGGTTTACGAAGTTTTCCGTCAAATAAATGTTGCAGACATGTTGCAGTTCGTCGATCTGCGCCTTCATGGGCTCGGTGATCTCGGGGTTGCAGTGGCCGCAGTTCATGACGGAGACGCCGGCGTAGCAGTCGAGGTACTTTTTGCCGTTGCTGTCCCAGAGATACTGCATCGAGCCTTTGACCATTTCCTGCGGATTGCTGTAGAAATGGGCGAGGCAGGGCATGATGTATTTTTTCTTTTTTTCGATGATGGCTTCAGGGCCGATGAAATGTTTTTCGTTCATAGGGTGCCTTTCAAAAATCAAATGGAGTTACGCGATTCGCGGAAGCGGAACGTGCCGATGCCGAGGTTGCGCGGAGTCATGCCTTTGACCAGTTCAAGCATCTGGTCGTCAAACGCCATGACCTCCCGGCCGGCGGCGAGCTCGTTCAGCGCTTTGCGGTACATCCACGTGACGGTCGCCGTGAGGTCGGCGTCGTAGTCTTGGGCTTCGATGCGGTACGAGGCGATGCCGCCCATCTTTGCGAGGTACGGGTACAGGCAGAGGTCATTCGCAAAATAAATATGAGCGCGGCCGAATTGGTCGATGCGCAGGCGATGAATCTCTCCAGCGCGATCTTTGAGCGCGAAGTGACGATCTTTGAGCTCCGGATTGTCGAGCTCGTTGAATTTCACGTTCATGCCGATGAAATCATGGTCGCAGATCATGGACTCGTAGCTGCCATGGACGATGACTTCGATCGGGAGCTCCGAGGTTTCCACGATCTCGCGCAGCTGTTCGAACGAGAGCTCGAGCGACGCGCAGGCCATGGAGAGGCCGTTCTCCTTGAGAAACTTCGCCGCGAGATGGTTGAAAAGGTTGAACGAGACATCCGCCTGCACGGGCAGGTCGGTCAGCGTCTTGGCGAGTTTCAACGAGCCGAGGTTGCTGACGAGGATGCCGTCGGGCTGGCGTTTCCACGTCTTGAGGCCCGTGAAGAATTGTTCGAGCTCGCCGCATTCGCGCCGCATCGTCGTGCGCGGCGTCTGGAGGAAGACTTTCGCACGGCCTTCCGCGGCTGCGAGCACGTCCTGATAGTCCGCGAGCGTCCATGGACGGTTCGGGCGGAACGCTTCACCGCCGACGTAGACAGCATCCGCGCCATGCTCGATGGCGGCCTTGGCTGAGGAGGGCGTTGCGGCGCGCACGGAAAGGCGCGGCTGCGGCGCGAAGGGCTTGTCTATCGCGCGCTCCTGCTTCAGGATGTCATCTTGGAAGCCTGCTTCCTTGACGGCGTCGGAGAAGAAGCGCGGCTCGCGCTCGCCCGTGAAGCCGATGTCTTTCGCGGTCGGCTGGCCAAAAGCGAATGTCGTCGTGAAGTCGCGTGCGCGGTTGTCATACAACTTTTTCCAGCCATCTTCGTCCGTCGTGTAGCCCGTCGGATCGGCGATGTAGGCGTCGATGGCGGCGCGATACGTCGAGACGATGCGGCGGAGGAACGGTGCCGGACGCATGCGGCCCTCGATTTTGAACGAGAACACGCCGGCCTGGATGAGCTGCGGGATGGCGCGGTACATGCACATGTCCTTGAGCGCGAGCTTATACGAGCCCTCACTGCCTTCATCAACGCGCTCGCCTGTCGCCTCGTCGATGAGGTCGTACGCCCAGCGGCATGGTTTCAGGCAGCGGCCACGGTTGCCGCTCTGGCCGAAGACGACGCCGGAGTGGATGCATTGGCCGCTTTCCGACACGCACATATCGCCGTGCATGAAGTACTCGACCTCGATGCCGGTCTTCGCACGAAAGTTCGTGAGCTCGGAGAGCGTCATCTCGCGGCCGACGACGATGCGCGTGATGCCGTATTCCTTGAGCTTCTCGATGGCGTGCTCGTTGTGCGTGTTCATCATGACGGACGTGTGCAGCGGGATCGTGATGCCCATTTCATGCACGAGCTCCAAGACCGCGAAGTCCTGCACGAGGATCGCGTCGGGACGAATCTCTTCGAGGTAGGCTAAATATTTTTTCAGCGCGGGAAGTTCCTCGTCGCTGATGAGATTGTTCAGCGTGATGTAGAGCCGCACGTCATGCGCGTGGCAGTAATCGATGGCTTCTTTGAGCTGTTCGTCCGTAAAATTGAAATCGCCCTCGTGCATGCGCATGTTGAAATGCTTGCCGCCGAGATACACAGCATCCGCGCCGGACGCGACGTCGGCGACGAGCGCGTCCCACGTGCCGGCCGGTGCGAGGAGCTCGACGGATTTTCGCGTTAACATCATAAAAGGGAAGACCTCTCTTCGTTTCGAAAAATTTTTCTGTCATCAGTATAGCAGGAAAGCGACAGAGGGGCAAATAAAAGTCATTCTTTCGCAAATCCGTGACGCTTGCTCTAGCACGGACTTGCGCCGCGTGATATAATCATAGCGATTGACTGCGTGAACGTGAAAAAATCGGAAGGATAAAAACAGAAAGATTGAAGAAGGACAGCTTTTATGACATTTGACTCCAGCAACGATACCGTTGCGATTCTCTACGACATCGAAAACGCGCCGTATGAGATGCTTGATTATACGCTCGGCAAGGCGCGGCGCTTCCAGCCGTGCCGCATCATCGTCGTCACGGATTGGGACAAGGTGCCCGAGGATCAGAAGCGCTGGGAGCGGCTGCGCCGCCGCCCGGGCTTCACGTTCCGTCCCGTGACGCGGACGTACCTCGGCAAGAATTCGCTCGACAACGCGCTCTATGATTCAGCGCTCGTGCTTTATCAGGATGGCGTGCGCCGCTTTTTCATCATCACGACGGACTCGGATTTCGTGAAGATCGCCGAGGCGCTGAACAGCGGCGAGAAATCGTACATCATCGGCGTCGGCACGAAGCAGGCGAGCGAGACGCTTCGGAGCGCCTATGACGAATTCCTCTGCTATCCGCCGGAAAAACCGGAGAAGAAGCCGCGCAAGGCGAAGACGGAAAAATCGTTGAACGAAGAAAAGAAAGATGCGGACGTGAAGAGTTCGAAGAAGACGGAAAAAACGAAGAAGAAAACGAAATCGGCAAAAGCCACAGAAGACGTGAAAGCCACGCAGGCTTCGAAGAAAGCGCAACAGAAGCCGGAGCTGCCAAAGCAGAAGAATGCGGAACCGAAAAAAGAGGCAGCGGCAAAGAAGAACGTTGACACGAAGAACGTTTCATCGAAGACCGTAAAGGCGCAGAAAGCAGCGGAATCATCGAAGAAAGAACCATCGAAGAAAGAATTATCGAAAAAAGAGCCTTCGAAAAAAGAACCGCTGAAGAAAGAGCCGCCAACTTCGGCGGATTCCCTGACAATCCGCCTGCCACGTACCTTGCAACGCGATCTCGAACGCCGCAAGGCGGAGGAAGGCGTCTCGATGGACGAGCTCGTGACGTATCTCATCATGCGCGGCCTCGCGTGACCATGAAGGAGCCACTATTTTGAAACGAAAAGAACAGGCATTGCTCTACGGATTCCATGATGAAGCGCGCATCTATCTCGTGCGCAAGGCGCTTGACCGCCTCGGCATCGGCGCACGCGTCCTGCCGCCCGAGGCGCATCATCAGAAGGTCGGCTATCTCATCGGCATGAAAGGCTTCCGCGTGACGCCGGAGGACAAGGATGAGGAAGATTTCGTGTTCCCGCATGAGGTCTTGCTGCTCGACAAGATCAAGGGCAAGCGCCTCGACGAAGTGCTCGCCGCGCTCGCGGCGACCGTCCAGCCGCCCGTGCAGTACAAGACGGTCGTGACGCCATTCAACACGCTCTGGACGCTCAGGCGCCTCTGCGAGACGATGCAGCGCGAGCATGGCGCGCTCGCGGAGCGCGAGACGAAGAAAGAAGATTGATGGATGGTAGAAGATCGTTGGAATCAAAAGAAGGATTTGGACGAGACGCAGTATCTTGGGAAAACGTTGAACCCTGACGAATTACAGAAGCGGGGAACAATGCCAAAGCTCGACGATACGCAATCGATTCCTGCCGTTGATGATGAATTGGAGGGAACACAGCAGCATCCGCGACGCCGCGTCGGCGTACGTGAACTCCCTCCGATTCCGACGCAACAGAACGGCACATCGCAACAGATGAACACAAGCGAAGCGCCGAACAGCAAAACACCATCATTCTGGACGAAATCGCGCAAACGTACGGCAATCCTTGCAGGCGGCTTCGTGTTTGCGCTGCTCCTCGGCTTTATCCTCGCGGGCTACACGCAGCAAAGCGCCGAGCGCGCAGAAAACGAGCGCATGCATCAGGAACAGCAATTACAGGACAAGCAGGCGCAGCTTGACCGCGACACGAAAGCGCTCGAAGAGAAAAAAGCGCAGCTCGAACAGGAAAAGCGTGACCTCGAGCGGCAAAAACAGCAAGCCGCCGAGACGGCAGCGCGGGCGCAAGGGCGCAACGAGCAGATCGAAAGTGACAAGTCGTCCGGCCTTGGCAAATTGCTGGATAAAGTGACAGGAAAAGAGAAAAAACAACAGGAAGCGCAGGCAGCGAACAACGCGGAGGCGACGGCGGCGCAGACGGATGCGGCGAACATCGACCAGTCCATCGAGAATGCGCAGCAGATGCTGGACGACGTGAACGCGAAGCTCGACGCGGCGAAAGCCGTGCAGCAGGACGCGAGCGCGGCGCTCGAAAAAGCGCAGACAGCTTATGATGAAAACCGCGATACGATTGACACCGTTGTCTCGTATGCGAAGACGGGCGCGCAGATGCTCGGCAGCTTGCTGTTCCAATAATCGTTTGGACATTCGGAGAAGTAAGGGGGACTTCTTTTGTTGAAGAAATATGTATGGTTTGCATTGATGGTGCTTTCTCTGCTTGCATTCGCGGGCTGCGGCCAGGAGCAGACGAAGAACGCGCCGCTGCCGAAGCTCACGATCGGCCTCATGCCGGACGTGGACTCGCTGCCGTTCCTCATCGCGCAGGAAAACGGCTATTTCAAAGAGGAAGGCGTCGAGGTCGAGCTCCAGCAGTTCAAGAGCGCGATGGATCGCGACGCGGCACTGCAGAGCGGCACGCTTGATGGCGACGTGTCGGATATGCTCGCCGTGGCCTTTGCGAAAGACGGCGGCTTTGACGTGAATGTCACATCGTTCACGGACGGCAGCTACAAGCTCATCGCTGGTGCGGCAGAGCCCGCGAAGACGGCAAAGGAACTCGCAGGCAAGGACGTCGCGGTCTCGCGCAACACGATCATCGAGTACGTGACGGATCAGATCCTTGCGAAGGATATGATGACGGGCGATGACATCAATAAGGTCATCATCCCGCAGATCCCGACGCGCCTCGAGATGTTGCAGAATGGCAAGCTCGCGGCCGCGACGCTGCCGGAGCCGATGGCGAGCATCGCTGTGCACAACGGCTGCCATTTCGTCACGGGCTCGGACGAGCTCGGCATCAATCCCGGCGTCATCATGTTCACGGCGACGAGCGTGAAGGACAAGAAGGCGTCGATCCAGGCCATGTACCGCGCTTACAACAAGGCCGTGAAATATCTGAACGAGACGCCGCAGGATGAGTACATGGCGCTCGTCATTGAAAAAGGCGGCTTCCCGCAGGCCTCGAAAGAAGCGCTGAAGCTGCCGAAGTATCACGAAGCGACCCTGCCAAAAGAGAGTGATGTTACGGATTGCATTGCCTGGCTCACGGGCAAAAGTCTGATTTCGTCGTCGTTTGGCTATGACGACATCGTGGTCGATGTGCTGTCCAAATGATGACGGACAGGATCAGAGAGATGTTATGATTTCGATTGAAAAGCTTTCCGTTACGTACAACCAAACGAAGGAAGCGCCACACGAAGCACTCGATGGCGTCACGCTGACCGTCCCGAAAGGGACGGTTTGTGCTGTCCTCGGGCCGTCGGGCTGCGGCAAGTCGACGCTCATCAAGACCGTGGCGGGGTTGCTCACGCCAGTGTCCGGCACGGTCACGATGGATGGCGCGCCCATCGACCCGAAGGCGTGTACGATCGGCTTCATGCCACAGAATTACGGCCTTTTGCCATGGCGCACGGCCATCGACAACGTATTGCTCGGCCCCAAGATTCGTCATCAGTATGTGGAAACGGCACGCAAGCAGGCGGAAGCGCTGTTTTCTGCGCTGGGCATTGCAGGCCTTGAAACGCGCTATCCGCGGGAGCTCAGCGGCGGCCAGCAGCAGCGCGTGGCACTCGCGCGCGCATTTTTGCTGAAGCCTGACATCTTGCTGATGGACGAGCCATTTTCTGCGCTTGATGCGATCACGCGCGAGGAAATGCAAGACGTGTTCCTCGGTCTCTGGAAACGGGCGAACGTCACGACGCTCTTCGTCACGCATTATGTCGAGGAAGCCGTGTACCTTGGCCAGCAGATCGTGCTCATGCAGACGGGCGGGCGTATCGCGCAAGTGATGGAAAATCCGCTGTTCGGCCGCGAAGGTCTGCGCGAATCCTCCGCATTCTTTGGACTCGCGCGGACGCTGCGCGAACGCATCCGGGAGATGAGGCGCGTATGAATTGGAAAAAGCTTCTCATGACGTATGCGCTCGGCGCGCTGTTCCTGCTCGTGCTCTGGCAGCTCGTTGCGACGGTGGCCGGCCTGCCCATCATCCCGCAGCCCGCGCGCGTCTTTGGGCGGCTCGGCCAGATTTTTTCCGACAAGATCGCAATCCATGCAGCCTATAGTCTCTGGCGCATCGCGGCCGGCCTCGTGCTCGCCGTCGCCATCGGCTATCCGCTCGGCGTCGCCATGGGCTATGACAAGCGCGCCGACCGCCTGCTGTCACCCATCGTCTACCTGACGTATCCCGTGCCGAAGATCGCGCTGCTGCCAATCCTCATGCTGCTCGCGGGCGTTGGCGAGCTCTCGAAGATTCTCATGATTTTCCTCATCATCGTCTTCCAAGTCGTCATCGCCGTGCGCGATGCGATCCGCGAAGTCCCGGAGGAGACGTTTTTCCCGCTGCGCGTGCTCGGCGCGTCTTTCCCCGCCATGCTCCGCCATGTGCTCTTGCCGGCGACGCTGCCGAAATTCCTGACCGCCGTGCGCGTCGCGATGGCGACGGCGATTTCCGTGCTGTTCTTCACGGAGACATTCGGCACGCAGTATGGCATGGGCTACTTCATCATGGACGCGTGGCTGCGCGTGAATTATCTCGACATGTACGCGGGCATTCTCGTGTTGTCCGCGCTCGGCCTCGTGCTGTTCACGCTCATCGACGGCACGGAACGGCGTGTCTGCCGTTGGCAGAGGTGACCGATGAAAAAATGGTTCTTTGCGCTCGTCTTTGCCTGTGCCGTCGGCATGGGGTTCGCTTTTTTCACAGATGACGCGGCGGATTCCATCGACGCGTTGTCGTTTGTTGCGCACGAGAAAAAAACGGCGGGCATCGACGTGCAGGCGGCGGGTGATGTGCCTGCCGCGCACATGGACGACATCCGCCAGGCCATCCAGCTTTTCACGGATGACATGACGGCAAATGGCGCGCCGCTCCATCATGATGTCCACGTCTACGTCGCCGCGACACAGGCGGATTACGTGCGCGTGATCGCCGATGAGTTCGACCAGAGCCCGGACGAAGCGCAGGCCATCGCCCAGGTCTCGGGCGGCTGGACGGGTGGGCGGCGCGGCCTCACGGCACTCAATGGCGCGGCCGGCGTCATGAAGACGGCGAGCGACCGTCAGAGCACGACGGCGCACGAACTTTTTCATCAGCTGCAATACGAGCTTTCGGACGGCAACGATACGGGCGCGTCGTCGATTTTTTGGCTCGAAGAGGGCACGGCGGACTACATCGGCGCGCGCATCGCGGAGCAGGCAAAAGGCAAGACGCTGCGCAAGTGGTCGCTCGATACGCTCGATGATCTGCGTCTCGCGGAATCGACGGTGAAACCGGATTCGATCGTTCACTGCACGATGGAACAGCGCATGAAGCTCATGGACAAGAGTTATCATACCTACCAGATGGCGGACGCGATGACGCTCTGCCTCATGGAGCAGCAGCGCGGCAAGGAAGTCGCGTCCATCCTGAAATACTTCCGCCTGCTCAAAGAAAACAAGGACGGCGAAGCAGCGTTCGAGCAAGCGTTCGGCATGAAGCATGCAGCGTTTCTCCGCCACTTCCGCGCATGGTACGAGAGGGAAATGAAATGCTCCATCGAGCTGACGTTTTCCCCACGCGCCGGCGTCTCCGATGGCCTTGCGCCGTCGATGAAGCAATACGCAACAACCGCTGCCGCACGCGTCCAGCAGGCGTTCGGAACACGGCCGCACGGCCGCTATGATGTCGTGCTTTGTGCAAATGAACAGGATTTCGCAGCAGCGATTGTCGAGCATTGCGCCGTCGCGCCGGAGGAAGCGGCAAAGCTCGCCGACGGCAATCTCTGGATCGAAAACGGCAGCACGATCGTCTTCCAAGTCGCGCAGCTCGAGGATGCGCACCAGCAGGAATACGCGATGGCCATGCTCCTCGCGCGCCTCTTGCGCATCCAAACCGCCGGCCGCCCCGAAGAACACCCGGACGCGAAGCTCGACGGAGAGATCGAGACGTTCCTCGACCGTTACGCGAGCAGCTTGTCGCTGCGACGGATTCGTTGATACGGAGGCATTGAATACCGCCTCTTTATGCAGGATTATGTTACATCTGCGGTAGGATGATCGTGTCAATCGCGAAAACATTCGATATAGACAGTGGAAGCTCTTGCTGAAACAGGGCGGGGCTTTCGCGTGGGAAATGCGCGAACCATCACGGGAAGCCCTTTCTTGCTTGATCCTTGCATGGCTGATATAATCAAATCAGAGTTTCAGAGATTTAGGAAGGCTGTGCAGATGGATACATCACTAAAATTCGTTGACTTGTTTTCTGGGGCAGGTGGATTGTCAGAAGGTTTGTCGAATGCAGGGTTTCATTCGCTCTTTGCCTCCGAAATCATTCCGGTTTATGCCCAGACGTATCAAAAGAATCATGCGGATACCGAAGTCTGCATCAATGATATTCGCAGCGTTGACGCGGACAAGGTGCGAAAGAGCCTCGGTTTGGAGCGCGGGGAACTGGATTTGATAGCGGGAGGCCCGCCGTGCCAAGGGTTTTCCATCAATGCGCCTGTCCGCAGCACATCGGATCGCCGGAACCATTTATTCAAGGAATTTTTGCGGTTCGTCGATGCTTTCGCGCCGCGTGCCGTGCTGATCGAGAACGTCCCCGGCTTGGTATCTTTCGAGCACGGCGCGACGCTGCACGCGATTCTGGATTCTTTGGGGAATCTCGGCTATGGAGCAGGTGTGCAGATTCTTGGCGCAGCCTATTATGGCGTTCCTCAAATGCGTTGGAGAACCATTGTGCTTGGCGTGCGGGGGCGTGTCCTCCCTCCAGAAGCATACCCTGTCCCGATTTGCCATGCGCCCATCAAACCAAATTTCACATCGACGTTTGACGGCAAGACTTTGATAAAGTCTCCGTCTCCCGAAGCTGATGCGAACTTCACGACGGTCAAAGATGCTATCGGCGATTTGCCGCCGCTGAAAAGCGGAGAACGCGGCGAAAGGTGCAAGCCGTATCCTGTCGCGCCGCAATGTGATTATCAGAAGCGGATGCGTCGGGGCAGCGCGGGCGTTTACAACCATGAAGCTCCGCTGCTTTCAAAAATCAACCTTGAACGGTTGAAATACATCAAGCCCGGTGGCAACTGGACGGATATTCCGCATGATATGCTTCCAAAAGGGATGCAGAAAGCGCGGCGTTCCGACCATACGAAGCGCTATGGCCGCGTGACTCCCGATGGATTGGCTTCTACGATTATGACGAAATGCGATCCGCATTGGGGTGCGTTCTTCCATTACGAGCAAGACCGCTCATTCACAGTACGCGAGGCGGCGCGGATACAGTCATTCCCCGACCACTTCATTTTCACAGGAACACAGGCAGAACAATACGCGCAAGTCGGCAATGCCGTGCCGCCGCTCTTGGCGGAATCCGTCGGGCTTTCTTTGCGTTCGGTGTTGGAGGGCTGATATGTCTGGATACATCTATGAAATCTTCGGCTATCGCGTCGGTGATGAATCCGATGCGGCGCGTTCTTATGCGGCGAAAAGGATATGTCCGTTTCTGGGGACGCAATGCACGAAAGTCTTGAAGGACAGAACCATCGCAGGTGTGTGCGCCGTGCATCAAGTGAAGGACAAGACCCCTGTCATTTGTTGCCCGAATCGGATGTACGCGGAAGAATACAAGATGTTGCATCAGGTCGCAAACATCGCGTTTCCGCGAAAACTCCCACTCTGTTCGGGACGCTTGGCGGTCGATGAAGCGAAAAAGGGGAACGGCGCAATCGCGGTTTTCGGACACGGTTGGGGCGGGGAACTCCGCCTCCCGAATCGCAGCGGCTCGGGATCGTATTTTGTCGATTGGATTTTGGCGCGGCTGAACAAGAAAGGCGAGCTCGTGGACTTCACGGCAATCGAAGTTCAGACGATTGACACGACAGGAAGCTATCAAGATGCTTTGCAAGAAGCAGTCGAAAATCGTAACGCTGTCAAAAATGACCTTGGGCTGAATTGGGAGAACGTATCGAAACGAATCATCCCGCAACTCATTTACAAAGGGCAGGTACTCCAGCGCGAGGAGCTTTGTCGCACAGGCCTGTTTTTCGTTTGTCCGTCTCCTGTCTTTGAGCGTGTCATGAACCGTCTCGGAGGGCGCGAAAAGCTCCCGGCTTTCCCGATGCAATCTGCGTCCATCAACTTTATCAATTATGACTATCGCAAGGCAAAGACGAAAGACGGTGTGATCCGGCCTTTGGGCATTGTTGACCAGTATTCCACGACCGTCTATAAATTGCAAGAAGCGTTTTCTTCTGTCAATCTTCCGGAGGGAAATGTGTATCGCGATGCGATAAGGAAGGCGCTTTATGATTGACATGGGAGATTATGAAGTTCGCATCTCGGCGCTTTCAAAAGAAGACGGCGGCGGTTTCGTCGCCGTCGTCCCTGAGCTCCCCGGTTGCATGAGCGACGGCGAGACGCGGCAGGAAGCACTTTCGAATGTGCGCGACGCGATTGCGTCGTGGATTGAGACGGCGGAAGCGCTCGGCCGTGCCGTTCCCGCGCCGCGGTTTTACGAAGAACCGAAGGTCAGCGGGAATCTTGCATTGCAGGGTTGAAGACAGGATGCGCGGCGCATGACGAAGGAAGATCATGACGACACGCCGCTAGGATTGCTCATGCAGGATTTCGCGTGTAAAGACCCGGAGAAGATGCATTCGAAGATTCTTGCGGCGCGCGCAAGGTATTTCAAGTCCGATGAACACGGGGTGATGAACATGTGCAAGATTATGGAAGAAATTCACGAAAAAGGCAGAGCGCAGGGCAAGGCCGAAGGCATCGCTGAAAAGACGCTGCGCACGATCCGCAACCAGCTGAAGCGCCACGTCGCTTATGCGGACATCGCTTCGGACAATGAGACGACCGTTGATGAGGTCATCCGCATCGCGAAGGAGAACGGACTCGCGTATTGAAACGAGAACTTCGGAGCAATCGTTGAAATCACGCGATTTGGAGTATTGCTGGCCTCCGTTTTATGTATACAATTTCTTTGTGCAAAAAATACTTTACACGCGGACGTTTTTCTGCTAGTATAAGAAACGTCAAGTGAAGAACAAGGCAATGGAGCCGTGCAGTCATGAGTGTGAGAGCGTTATCGCTCTTGTCGTTCGTGACAGCAGGGCTTTTGTTTTTTTCGCAGGGTTTCCTGCAGAAAGAAAAGGGTGGTACAACATGTTAGATGAACTCCTCTATGTGATCCCCGCACACACGGATCGCGCAGACGTCAAGAAGATGCTCGAGGCACATCCCGAGATCAAATTCGTCTCGCTCGTCGGCATCGACATGGCCGGCAACGACACGGACGAGAAAATCCCGATGCGCATTTTCCTCAAGGACATCGACGACTTCTATGCAGGCTGCGCCGTGCAGACGGATGGTTCTTCCGTCGTGCTGCCGGGCATCGCAACGCTGAACAACGCGAAAGTCGATATGCCGGTCGATCCGGACGTCAACTGGTTCGTGGATTACAACTTCGAGCATTACGACGAAGAGACGGAGAAGCCGATCGGCACGCTGCGCATCCCGTCGTTCCTCATCCATGAGGGCAAGCGCGTCGACGCGCGCGCCATCCTCGCCGACAGCCTCACGTATGTGAAGAAAGGCCTCCTCGACCTCTTCCATGCGCATCCGGACATCGCTGGCCTCGCGGTCAAGGGCGATCAGATCGACGATATTTCCTTCACGTCCGCGACGGAGCTCGAGTTCTGGGTCAAGACGCCGCTCGAGGATGCCGACATCGAGGAGATGTCCGCGTCGCAGGTCATGCAGGAACAGTATTGGGAGCGCACGCATGGTGCCGTCCGCACGGCGCTCGAGGAGTGCGTGCTGACGCTTGAGCGCTACGGCCTGAAATGCGAAATGGGCCATAAGGAAGTCGGCGGCATGAAGGGCCAGATCGACGAGAGCGGCCGTATGTCCCATGTCTGCGAGCAGATCGAGATCGACTGGCGCTTCGCGGACGCGCTCCAGGCGTGCGACAACGAGATTTTCGTCCGCACGATCGTGCGCGAGATCTTCCGCGGCAATGGCCTCGAAGTCTCGTTCAAGGCAAAACCGATGATCGGCCTCGCAGGCAACGGCGAGCACACGCATATCGGCATGGCTGCCGTCACGAAAGATGGCAAGCTCGTGAACCTCTTCGCAGCGGCGCAGCCGAAGGAAGACTTCATGAGCGTCGTCGGCTACGGCTCCATCATGGGCCTCCTCAAAAACTACGAAGTCATCAACCCGTTCGTCTCCGCGACGAATGATTCGTTGAACCGCTTGAAGCCAGGCTTCGAGGCACCGGTCTGCATCGTCACGTCGCTTGGCCACAATCCGGCCGTGCCGTCCCGCAACCGCACGATCCTCGCCGGCCTCATCCGCGACCTCGACAATCCGATGGCGACGCGCTTCGAGCTCCGCGCTTGCAACCCGTACACGAACACGTACCTCGTGCTCGCGGCCATCTACAGCGCGATGCTCGACGGCATCACGGCCTCGATCGCGAAGTCGACGAAAGAATGCGTCGCCGAGCTCTCGAAGAACGCGGGCGACGACGGCTTCTATCTCGAGAAGGACCGCGCATACCGTTCCGAAGACGATGTGTTCGAGGATTACACGGACGAAGAGCGCGACCACCTCTTCGGTGCGCCTCCGGCAACCGTTTGGGAAAACATGCAGGGCTTTGAAAATTATCCTGACAAGCTCAAGGTCATCACGGCGGGCGGTGCCCTGCGTCCGCAGATCATCGATGCGTTCCGCGATGGCGCACTGCTCCGTTGGAAGACGGAACTCGTGAGCCGCATCATCCCGGAGAACCGCGCGATCGTGCGCAAAGCCAAAGAAATCAAAGGCGCGTACGTCACGGATCAGGATTCCTACAACTGGAACAAGATCAACGGCCTCCGCACGTACCTCGCGAAAGACAGCATCGACGAGAAGAGCCTCTTCACGCTGCTCATCAATGCGCTGAACGATGGCGACTACGCGACGGCATCCGGCCTGCAGGTCGAGATGTACGACAAGGTCGAAGAACTCAAAGCGCTCTATGATGCGTACGAGAAGAACATGATTTGATTGTTGGACCACCCATACAATAGCGGGAGCGGCCGTGCCTTCGGGCATGGCCGCTCTTGCTGTATAAAAAATTTTGTTCAAAAGCAGGAACACGCGCTTTGAATTCAGAATACTACAAATAATGAACAACGAACGCTATGACGTTATTTTGAAAGGAGTGGAATGTTATGCGGCTCGAATTCATTGGCGCAGCCCATACGGTCACGGGCTCGTGCTACCTGCTCGAGACGAACGAGCAGCATTTCCTCATCGACTGCGGCATGTTCCAAGGCTCGAAGCGCGTGCGCGATCTGAACTACGAAGAATTCCCGTTCGTGCCATCGGACATCGAGGGCGTGCTCCTCACGCATGCACATGTCGATCACTGCGGCCTGCTGCCAAAGCTCGTCAAGGAAGGATTCTCGGGGTCCATCTACGCGACGAAATCGACGTGCGAGCTCTGCCGCATCATGCTGCCGGACTCGGCACATATTCAGACGTCGGATGCGGAGCTCCAGAACCGCAAGGGACGCCGGCGCGGTGACACGCCCGTCACGGCGTTGTATGACATCGACGATGCGATGGAGGCGCTGAAACATCTCGTCGTCGTGCCGTATGAAAAAGAGTTCCAGCTCGCGGACAACGTCCGCGTGATCTACAAAGATGCCGGTCATATCCTCGGCTCGGCGTATCTCGAAGTGTTCGTCACGGAGGGCGGCAAGACGACGAAGCTCGTGTTCTCGGGCGACCTCGGCCAGCCGAACCAGCCGATCCTCAAGGACCCGACGCCAGAGACGGGCGCGGACTTCCTCGTCATTGAATCGACGTATGGCGACCGCCTGCACCAGATTTATGACAAGGAGACGAGGCTCCTCGAGATCGTCAACGACACGATGGATCGCGGCGGCAACCTCGTCATCCCGTCGTTCGCCGTCGGCCGCACGCAGACGCTGCTGTATTATTTCTACAACCTCTCGAAGCAGGGGCGGCTCGATCCGGACATCCCGATCATCATCGACAGCCCGCTCGCCATCAATGCGACGCGCGTATTCCTCAAGAACGAGCAGGACTTCGACGAAGAGGCGCTCGAACTCTTCCGGGAAAGCGGCAAAATCATCAAGTTCCCGCAAGTGCGCGTCTGCGAGACGGCGGCGGAGTCGCGCGCGCTCAATAGCGAAGAGGGCAGCGCGATCATCATCTCGGCGTCAGGCATGTGCGATGCCGGCCGCATCCTGCATCATCTGAAGCACAATCTCTGGCGGCCGGAGTCGACGATCCTCTTTGTCGGCTATCAGGCGGAGGGCAGCCTCGGACGCCGCCTCGTCGACGGCATCTCGCGCGTGCGCGTGCTCGGCGAGGAAGTCGCGGTCAAGGCGCAAATCAAGAGCATGGACGGTTTCTCGGCGCACGCGGATTCGAACCAGCTCATCGAGTGGATCTCGGGGATCCAGAATCCGAAGCCAGCGAAAATCTTCATCGTCCACGGTGAGGCACAATCGCAGGAAGCGCTGAAAGCGCGCATCCAGAAAGAATGCAAGTGCGAAGCGTACGTGCCGTTCCGCGGCGACCTCGTGCAGATCACGGGCCGCGCGTCGGAAGTCCAGCCGTCGAACATCCCGGAAGTTTCCGTCGAGATGGAAATGGAAGACGTGCTGCGTGATTTCGATGCGGACTATCGCCAGCTGCGCCAGCGCGTGCTGTCGCTCGTGCTGCGCCAGCCGAAGCAGATGGAGCCGATCATCAAGGTGCTCACGAAAGGGCGCAACTATTTGCGCAAACTGTTCACGCCGTATAATATTTGATAGGATTGCCGTCACTTGACGGTTGTTCGGCCTTGGCGCGCGACTCTCACGACGTCAAGGCTGGATGTTTGTGTGAGGATGTTGATGAGTTTGAAACAACAGAAACGTGTGCATTACGATGGCGCAGCGATTGCATCGGCGTGGGCGGAGCAAGGCGTGTCGGAGGCGTTGCTTTCTTCCGTGAAGGAATGGCGCGAGCAATCCCCGTTGTTGCAGAACAGCAGGCAGGCGTCGCCCGTGCCGTTCGTCTATGAAGGGCGAGCGGTGATCGAAGGAGCACTCGCGGCGCTTTTGGCAGGCGAACACTTGTTGCTTGTCGGCCCGAAAGCGACGGGCAAAAATATGCTCGCGGCGAATCTCGCGGCAGTGTTTGGCCGGCCCATCTGGAACGTGTCATTTCATGTGCAGATGGATGCGGAAGGATTGCTCGGAACGGATACCTTGCGCGACGGCTGCGTAGCCTTCCGTCCTGGCCCGATTGTCGAGTGCGCCGAGGCGGGCGGCTTTGCCGTGCTTGACGAGATCAACATGGCGCGCAACGAGGCGCTCGCGGTACTGCATTCGCTGCTTGATGATCGCGGCATGGTCGAAGTGCCAGGGCATGGCGTCGTGGAGCTCTCGCCGGCGGCACGCATCATCGGCACGATGAACCACGGATATGCGGGGACGCGCGAGCTTAATGAAGCACTCGCGTCGCGGTTCGTTGTTCTTCGAATGCCCGAATTGACAGAAAGCGCGTTGCTGTCACTATTGACAAAAGGTTGCCCGGAACTGTCGCAGAATGGACGGAACGTGTTGTGCAAATTGTTCCTTGCACTCGCAGAAAAGCACGCGCAGGGCGAAATTTCGAGCCGTGCCGTGGATTTGCGCGGGCTTCGTTCCGCCGTTCGCATGATGCAGTTTGGCGTAACCCCATGGCAAGCCATCGCGATGGGCATGATTGACAAGTGCATGGAAGAAGAGGAACGCGAGATTGCGTTCGATGTCGTTCGCTTGTTCGTTGCAGAGGGAGACAAGGCTGATGGCTTCTTCGCGTGAAGCAGCGCGAAGGCGCGCAAGAAATCAGGTCTGGACGGCGGCGGGGGCGTATGGATTTGCGCCGGGATTTCTGGCGTTTTTCCGCGACGGGACACCCGACGCATACCTCAATGCGATCGTGGGCTTCGTGCATCGCTTTTATGATGCAAAAAAGATCATGGCGTGGCTTGATGGGCTGCATGAATCGGTATTTTCGGATACGCTGACAGATGTGGCGTGGCTCGGGATGGAATCGGCGGTGTTCCCGAACGCTTTGGAAGTAGCGCCGGCGCTCGCAGGAATGCAGCGGGAACATGCGAAACGGTTTCTCGTGGATCTCAAAGATGTTGACATTTCCATGCAAGAGCGTATGGTGAATGCCTCTGTCGTTCAGACGCTGAAAGCAGCGCGTTGCCGTGAGGTTTTGGGGCAGGACGCAGGCCTCCGGAATCCGTGGGATCATGGACTCTATGAAGCGTTGAAGCTGCCGCCCGTTCGGACAACGGAGGAATTGACGGCGGAACTCGATGACGTGCTGCATCGCTATTTCCGCATGCGGATGCTCGTGGGTCATCGGAGGGCGTGGCATATCGCGCTGCCCGAGGCGATGCTGGCGGCCTTGCGGCGGGTGCTGCCCGTGCAGCTCGTACAAGATGACGCGCCGACGCGGCAGGGCGGCCGCGGGACGGATGAGGGCGTCATGGGCGCGTCCGGGACGGCGGCATTCCTCGGCCGGAAGCACGCAGGCGATTGGCGGCGCGGGCTGGCGCTGTTCGGCGCGCCATATTTTTCAGAGACGCGGCGCGCAGAGATCGAGGCGGATGTCTGCGTGGGCAGTCATGCAGGCGCGCATGTATATTTCGCGCGTGCCGAGGGTGCGGGGAATGAAACGAATCTTGCTTGGGCAGAAGAACACGCGGTGGTGTTAAGGCAAGCGCAGCGCGAATTGGCGGCGCGGCTGAAAAATGTCGTGGACGTGACGCGGCAGCCGCTCGCGGTCGCGGCGAAGCGCGGGCGCTTGCATGCCAGTCGCGCCTGGCGGGTAGCGGCGCTCCAAGATGCGCGCGTCTTCCAATCCGTGGAAGAGGAGCTGTATGCGTCGTTTGATGTGACGCTGTTGCTCGATGCCTCGGCCTCGCGCGAGTCGCAGCAAGCGCGCATCGCGGCAGAGGCGCGTCTTGTCGCAGAGAGTTTGCAAGCAGCGACGATTCCCGTCCAATGCTGGTCGTTTGCAAGCGTGCGCGGCGTGACGGTGCTGACGTCCTTGAAGTCGTTCGAAGAACGAACGACGCGCCGTATCGCGGCCTACATCGCACGCGGCTGGAATCGTGACGGCCTTGCGCTCAGGGCGTTGTCGTATCTCTTGGAACGTGGCGGCCGTTCCTTCGTTGCCACAAGCAAGCGTCATGTGGTCTTGATGCTGACGGATGCGCATCCCGGCGATGACCTCGGCCTCGCACGTGCGGACGGTTTGCTCGAGCGCAGCTACATGGGACGCGCTGCCGTCGACGATGCGGCGGAAAGTGCGCGCGCACTACGGAAGAGCGGCGTGCAGCTCATCGGCCTCGTCGAGAGCGTGTTTCCGGGCGAGGAGACGGACGGCGCGGCGCAAACGATTTTCGGCACGCAGTTCGTCCGCGTGCGCGCTGTCGAAGAACTCGCGAAGAAAGCGGGTACCGTGCTCGAACGGGAACTCGCTGCGCGCTGACCTTTTGCTTTGGAGCAGCCGTCCAACGTGTTTTGCGCGGGCATAGGAAGCCTCCATTGGTTGTGAAATTCCAAAATCTGTAGTAAAATGAAAGGAATTGCACGACCAAGGGAGGTTTTTTTGTGCTCGATCGCTTGAAATTTCACATGGATGAGCAGTCTTTGACCGCTGTCGTCGCGGTGAAGAACCGTCAGGTGCATTTCGCCTGCTATCATGGAGACGCGCCAGAAACGATTCCTTGGCGCGTCCTCGAGAACGGACGGCGGTTTTTGCGGCATCTCGAGCGCGTGCACATCACGGCGTGGAAGAAACGGTATGCGGCCGAGACGGACGAAGAGCGTGTGTCGCCGTGGGAGCTTTCGTTCATCGTCGACGGCGTGAAGCGGCGCATCACGGGCGACTGCTATCCAGAGAACTGGCCGTCGTTCGTCGATGTCATGAACGAGCTGCCGGGCGTCGCCATCCCGAAAATCCATCAGGTCGAGACGTTGTCCATGGTGTACGAGGGCGCGCTCGCGCCTGTCGTGGGCAATCCCTACGCGCCGCGCCAGGCGGGCGGCAAGCTCGTGGAAAAGCTCGCCATTCATCGCGGCAAGCACATCCTGATCCTCACGCGCCACAAGCAGGGCTTCGGCGCCGAGCGCCATGCCTTCGACTCCATCCGCAACATCCCGATCCTCCTGAAACGCGTCGACCCGAGCCTCACGGAGCTGACGGAGCTTGCGAAAAAGCAAGCGGCGTTTGGCAAGCGGATGCGCGTGGAAGAGGAACACGATACGATCCGCGAGCGCATCGCCATCAAATTTGTGCGGCGCACGGGCGAGGAGAGCAGTCTTTCCTTTGGCCCGCGTGCGACATGGCCGGCATGCCTCTATGCTTTGCTCGCAGAAATTTCCATTTTGACGTACGACGTCAAGAGCGTGCTGCTGCAAGGGACGAACTGCGAAGCCGCAGCGGCCATTGCAGCAGGGAAAACAGCAGAACCATCGGAAGCTGCAGCGGGGAAGGAGCGCGCGGAATGAAGTTTATTTCTTGGAATGTCAACGGCCTGCGCGCCTGCCTGAAGAAAGGCTTCATGGAATCGTTCCGCACGCTCGATGCGGATATCTTTGCCTTGCAGGAAACGAAGATGCAGGAAGGCCAGGCCATCCTCGAGCTACCGGGCTATCAGCAGTATTGGAACAGCGCGGAGAAAAAAGGATATTCGGGTACGGCTGTCTTTACGCGTCGCGAGCCGGAGAATGTGACGTATGGCATCGGCATCGATGAGCACGATCATGAGGGACGCGTCATCACGCTCGCGTTTCCAAACTTTTATTTCGTCACATGCTACACGCCGAACAGCCAGCGCGGCCTCGAGCGCCTCGCGTACCGCATGACGTGGGAAGACGCGTTCCGTGCGTATCTCCAAAAACTTGACGCCGAACGTCCCGTCATTCTCTGCGGCGACCTCAATGTCGCGCATACGGAAATTGATCTCAAAAATCCGAAGACGAATCATCATAACGCTGGCTTCACGGACGAGGAACGTGGCAAGTTCGACGAGCTCTTGGCTGCGGGCTTCGTCGATACGTTCCGCGAGCTGCACCCGGACGCCACGGGCGCCTATACGTGGTGGTCGTACTTGCGCAAGGCGCGCCTGACGAATGCGGGATGGCGCATTGATTATTTCCTTGCGTCTAAGCGACTCAAAGAACAGATTTCTGCTGCGACCATCCACAGTGACATTTACGACAGCGATCATTGCCCCGTGGGATTGGAGCTCCGTCGATGAAAAATCCGCTTCATTATCAACTTTCGAATTATGACTGCGGCCCGACGACGATGCTGAACGCCGTGAGCTTTCTCTTCGACCGCGAAGCCATCCCGCCCGAAATCATCCGCAACGTCATGCTCTACAGCCTCGATTGCTACAGCTCCGAGGGCGCGCCCGGCAAGGCGGGCACGTCACGCATGGCGATGATGTTTCTCGCGAATTGGCTCGACGGCTTCGGTCATGCGACGGACTTGCCGCTTTCCGCCACGTATCTCTCAGGACGCGCTGTCCACCTCGCGCAAGAAGGCGGCATCCAGGACGCGCTTAGGCGCGGCGGCGTTGCCGTCGTGCGCCTGTTTTACGATGTCGAGCACTACACGCTCCTCACGGGCCTCGCGCCGGACGGGCGCGGCGTGCTGATGTTCGATCCTTGGTACGTCCCGCCGGACAGCAAGGAATTCTGCGGCATGGGCATCGAGATCGTGACGGATCATCCGTTCACGTACAACCGCATCGTGCCATTTTGCTGCTTCGAATGCGACAAGAGCCGCGCCTACGCGCTCGGCCCCGTGGAAAAGCGCGAGGCTGTGCTGCTCTTCAACCGCAAGACGGAGAAGACGGCAGGCGAGGGCATCGAATATTTTATTTGATGACGTTATCATCAATGGAGCAGCAGGGAAGAGCCGATTTTTTCTTGTTTGGAGGACGGAACAATTCCGTTCTCCTTTTCTTTTTCTCAATTTTTGTCCGCGCTGAAGAGATTGATACGCGAGGAAGCGTGTATTTAACAAATCGCATAAATTTCCGTGTTGACATTGTTTTTTGCCAATGCTATTATGTGGAAGTGCCTGAGATGAGACACGGCTTCAAGGGATTCAGGAGGGAAGGAAATGCCACTGGAAACATTGAAGAGTGCGGATCGGGTCATCGGCCTGAAGCAAGTCCGGAAGGCCGTCGTGAGTGGACGCGCGACGCGCGTGTTCCTCGCTGACGATGCTGACGCGCGTGTGACGGAACCGATTGCAAGCCTTTGCGAAGCACAGGGCATCGCAGTCGAGCGTGTCGCGACGATGAAGGAGCTTGGCAAGGCTGCGAGCATCGCGGTCGGCGCCGCTGCCGCCGCGCTCATCACATCCCATTGTTAGAAACCTCGCGAAATCGCGGGATTTCAATAAATCATAAATTCTAAAATGAAGGAAGGAGGTGCATGTATGCCTACTATCAACCAGTTAGTCCGTAAAAGCAGAAAGAGCATGCAGGAGAAATCCACAGCACCAGCACTGAAAAATTGCCCGCAGAAGCGCGGCGTTTGCACGCGTGTCTATACGACGACGCCGAAGAAGCCGAATTCCGCTCTGCGCAAGGTCGCTCGTGTTCGTCTGACGAACAGCATCGAGGTGACTGCATACATTCCTGGCATTGGTCATAATCTCCAGGAGCATAGTGTTGTTCTCATCCGCGGCGGTCGTGTCAAGGACCTCCCGGGCGTTCGCTACCACATCATCCGTGGTTCGCTCGATACGGCAGGCGTCCAGGATCGCGGCCAGGCCCGCTCCAAGTACGGCGCCAAGAAAGCGAAAGCAAAGAAAAAATAACACAGCTCGCATGAGACTATGAAAAGGAGGTTCTACCAATGCCAAGAAAAGGTTCCGTCCCAAAGCGTGACGTACTGCCGGATCCGGTGTACCACAACAAGACGGTGACGAAATTCATCAACAAAGTGATGCTCTCCGGCAAGAAGAGCGTCGCGGAGCGCGTCGTTTATGATGCGTTCGAGACGATCCGCGCCAAGACGGGCAAGGATCCGCTGGAAGTCTTTGAGACGGCTCTCAAGAATGTCATGCCGGTCCTCGAAGTCCGCGCCCGCCGCGTCGGTGGTGCGAACTACCAGGTCCCGGTCGAAGTTCGTCCGGACCGTCGCATGACGCTCGGCATCCGCTGGATCGTCAACTACGCGCGTCTGCGCGGCGAGAAAACCATGGAAGAGCGCCTCTCCGGCGAGCTCATGGACGCTGCCAACAGTACGGGCGCAGCTTTCAAGAAGAAAGAAGATACCCACAAAATGGCAGAGGCCAACAAGGCATTTGCACATTATCGCTGGTAATCTTCCTGCTATATAAGGAGCGATATCAGAAGTGCCAAGAGAGTATTCCCTGGAAAAGACGCGTAATATCGGCATCATGGCGCACATCGATGCCGGTAAGACGACGACGACCGAGCGTATCCTCTTCTACACGGGTGTCAACCACAAGATCGGCGAAGTCCATGATGGCGCTGCCACGATGGACTGGATGGTTCAGGAGCAGGAGCGCGGCATCACGATCACGTCGGCTGCTACGACCTGCCATTGGAAAGACCACCGTATCAACATCATCGATACGCCGGGCCATGTGGATTTCACGGTGGAAGTTGAGCGCTCCCTGCGCGTCCTCGATGGCGCTGTCGCGGTCCTGACCGCGCGCGGCGGCGTCGAGCCCCAGACCGAGACGGTCTGGCGCCAGGCTGAAAAATACAATGTTCCGCGCATGGCGTATGTCAACAAGATGGACATCACCGGCGCAGATTTCTACAATGTCATCAAGATGATGAAGGAGCGCCTGCAGGCGAACGCCGTTGCCATCCAGCTCCCGATTGGTGCCGAAGATGATTTCAAAGGCATCGTCGATCTCATCAAGATGGAAGCCATCGTCTATGAAGACGACCTCGGCAAAGTCGAGGATGAGGTTGCCATCCCCGATGACATGAAAGACCTCGCGGAAGAATACCGCGAGAAGCTCCTCGAAGCGTGCTCCGAGGAAGACGATGACTTCATGGAGAAATACCTCGGCGGCGAAGACATCACCGAAGAGGATATCAAGAAGGTCATCCGCAAAGCGACGGTCACGTGCAAGATGGTTCCGGTCACGTGCGGCACGTCGTACCGCAACAAGGGCGTCCAGCCGCTCCTCGACGCGATTGTCGACTTCATGCCGGCTCCGACGGATATCCCGCCGATCAAAGGCACGGATCCGGAGACGGGCGAAGAAGACCATCGTCCTTCGAGCGATGACGAGCCGTTCGCAGCACTTGCATTCAAGATCATGACGGATCCGTTCGTCGGCAAGCTCGCGTTCTTCCGCGTTTACTCCGGCACGCTCGATGCTGGTTCTTACGTCTACAATTCGACGAAGAACAAGAAAGAGCGCATCGGCCGTATCCTGCAGATGCACGCGAACCACCGCAAGGAGATCGAAAAGGTCTACAGCGGCGACATCGCTGCTGCCGTCGGCCTCAAGGACACGACGACGGGCGACACGCTCTGCGATGAAGAGCATCCGATCATCCTCGAGTCCATGGAATTCCCGGATCCTGTCATCTCCGTCGCCGTCGAACCGGCCACGAAGAACGACCAGCAGAAGATGGGCGTTGCCCTCCAGAAGCTGGCAGAAGAAGATCCGACGTTCCGCGTCCGCACGGACGAGGAAACGGGCCAGACGATCATCTCCGGCATGGGCGAGCTCCATCTGCAGATCATCGTCGACCGCATGCTCCGCGAGTTCCACGTCGACTGCAAAGTCGGCGAGCCGCAGGTCGCATATCGCGAGACGATCCGCAAGGTCGTCGAGAAGGCCGAAGGCAAGTTCGTCCGCCAGTCCGGCGGTCACGGCCAGTACGGCCACTGCGTCTTGAAGCTCGAGCCGCAGGAAGCCGGCGCAGGCTTCACGTTCGAGAACGCGGTCGTCGGCGGTGCGATTCCGAAAGAATTCATCAAACCGATCGAAGACGGTATCCGTCAGGCCATGGAATCCGGCGTTGTCGCCGGCTACCCGATGGTCGACATCAAAGCGACGGTCTACGATGGTTCCTTCCACGAAGTCGACTCCTCCGAGGCGGCCTTCAAAGTGGCAGGTTCCATGGCCTTCAAGAAAGGCGCAGAACAGGCAAATCCGGTTCTTCTCGAGCCGTATGTCAAAGTCGAAGTCACGGTCCCGGAAGAGTACATGGGCGACGTCATCGGCGACCTGAACTCCCGCCGCGGCCGCATCGACGGCATGGAAGCACGCAATGGCGCACAGGTCATCAACGGCTTCGTGCCGCTCTCCGAGATGTTCGGTTACTCGACGGATCTGCGTTCCAAGACCCAGGGCCGAGGGAACTACAGCATGGAAGTTGCTTACTATGATGAAGTTCCTAAGAATATTGCCGATCAGATTATTGCCAAGAACAAAGGCGAATAAGGGAGGAAACCACTACAATGGCAAAAGAAAAGTTTGAGAGAACGAAACCGCATGTCAACATCGGTACGATTGGTCACGTCGACCACGGCAAGACGACGCTGACGGCGGCCATCACGAAAGTTCTTTCCCAGACGGAAGGCTGCAAGGCT
>Ga0256404_1001975_pt1 | contig 47096 bp, 49 predicted proteins | sample RumenRJG_01DNA_FD_185990 | JGI IMG/M metagenome (GOLD analysis project Ga0256404, IMG submission 185990) | Bovine rumen microbial communities from Lethbridge, Alberta, Canada - RJG_01 | ecosystem: Host-associated > Mammals > Digestive system > Stomach > Rumen | place: Canada: Alberta | collected... | reverse complement strand
GCAACGGCTTCAATGACATCCGTGCCTATTCTGGCATAACAACTTCCGCTCCAAGTCACAATACGCGCTCCGTCGGGCTGAAGAAAACGAAATGGTATCAGGCGACGCACTGAATATGCCGACCCGCGTAGCCGTGGGCGTAAACAGAAAAAACATCGCTATTTAACATCTTTTAGGGGGGAACTGACACTTTTTAACGATATTCTTTGTATCTTTGTACCCGCGAAACAACTGACCGACTATTCACAAATGGCATATCCATTTTATTACTAACATAATTTATTTTAATCATGAGAAGAGAATTTTTTGCATTATTTGCAGCCGCAGCGCTCCTGTTAGGCATGAGTGCCTGCTCAACCGTTGATAATCCTTCTTCAGGAGGTGGAAACGCCCAGGAAGATCCCGTCGTGGCTCCCGCCCAACTCAAGCAGGGTGTCTGGACGGAGTATGACAGTCTTCTTGTCGCCTCAGGCAAGTACACCGCAGAGGAACTGGCCGAGATGCCAACCGTCGGCATGTGGATTCAGGGCGACAAGGGTTATTTCTTCACCTACACGGCTGAGGATATGAGCGAGACCGTAGAGGGACAGATCAGTTATAACAATAATACTGGTAAAGGTACCATCACCTTCCCTGCCATCAAGGACAGTCCGCTCTCAGGCCAGACAGTCAACTTCAGCATGACCAGCGACGAGACGATGGAGTTCGAACTGACCTACGAAGGCCAGAAGACGACGGCCACCATCGCATGGCTCTGCGAGAACCTGGACAACTGGTTCACGGAAATCACGGATGAAGACTGGAAGGAACTGATGGCCTATTATGAGCAGTATGACGCCAATGCAGGTCCCGATGCCAGCATCGACTGGAGCGACTCGGAGGTGGAAGGCCTGGACAAACCGCTGGTGTGGGACGATGGTATAGCGGCTACAAGATCTGAAAACAGCGACGCTGACTCAAAAGTCAAAACGCCCGAGAATATATTCTCGTCCATCTTCAAGTCGGACCCTATTGGGGATATTAGCGATAAACTTGACGATCTTCTGGATAAAATTGACGAGGTGCTGGCAAACCAGAGGATAATGATACAAAAGCTCGACGAGATAAACAACCGCCTCATCGCTATCGCCAATAAGATGAATCAGCAAGAGGCGGTGAACATATTCAATACCCGCAACTCAACATACTATAATCCGCTGGATGCGCAGAATGTTCAATTCTTCAAGTCTGCCTTCGATTTTTATAATGAAAACAAGAGCAACTTGAGCCAGGAGAACAAGGATAAATTAGGCGAATATGCCAAAGCATGGGCGGGCGACGGCAAGATGTATGTCGACTTGACCTGGAATTATATGAAGTACATCACCACCGTGCAGCATTCCACTTACGGCACAGGTATGGACCGCATCTACGACGGACTGACATACGACAAGTACCCCTGGGAACACATGGGCACCGGCGACCGTCTGTCTTACCGATCCTACGACCTGACCATGATTGCCAAGTGCCTATTCATGATCACTCTCTACGCCACCTATGGTGGTCTATCGGACGTCGAGAAGGAAGGACTCTACAATATCTACAGTAGTTACACGCCTAAATTCTTGGCTTTCTGCGACTTTAAGGTCACCAATCCCGATAAGTTCCTCGTCTGCCAGATTCCGGGAGCCCACTTCGTGATGTACAGGGAGTTGCAGGAATATAAATATTATAATGGGGTTGGTAGCGATGCTCCAGATCCGAGATGTTACGGTCCCGATGCTGTCTATATGCCGAGGTGGCATTGGCGAGGTTCCGTCAAGATAGAGAATCCCGCAGAATTGAGGGTAAAACTGATTCCCAGGTTTAAGATGGATGCCATCCTAAAATATTATGGTACATCATGGGTTAATGCATTGATAGATGGTCATCAGTATTCAGGCGGTGCGACCTGTGAGGACCATCCCCGCAAAACGGATGGGGAAAAATATTCACTTCTGTTGTTGTGGAACACTGAAAAGGGAGCTGATAATGGAGCATCGACATTTTGGTTGCCATTTAATGGGACTATTCTTAGAATATATAACGTAGCGGTGCAAAATGAGACTACAGACGTTGTGAGTTTTAGTTTAAATCCAATGGAAGATCATAAGTGGTATAGTTCTTCATTCGGAGACGCAGACAAAAATCGGGAACTTGTCTACTTAGCGATCGTTGCGTGGCACTTATAATCCGCTCATAACACAGGGATCTTCTGTTATAACGAAAGAGTCCCTCTGGGACAGGTCCCGTGAGTTTGAATAGACTAGTAAACAATCATAGCCTCACTGCCAATGATGGTGGTGGGGCTATTAGTATAAACAGTTTTAAAATAAGCAGCAATGAAAAAAGTAAAGTATGAGTCGCAGTTGAATCTGCGCAGAGTAATGATGAAAAAAACGTGAGTGACGGAGAACTGGCCGGGCTGATAGGCGTCAGACGGCAGACGGTGAACAACTGGATAGCCGTGGGGAGGCACCTGGGGTATAGCAGCCGTCAGGCTCAGGACAAGAAGAAGTACGACGAACTGACACAGGAGGACAAGGACCAGAAGGCCGAGGCCGAGAAAGCCGTCCAGGCCGAGAAGGACAAGAAGCAGGCCGTCATCGCCGACTACGCCAAGACGAACGACATCGTCCACCAACTCATCGACCTGGCCCTGCTCCAGAACGGCATGTTAAAAGGTGAAGCCCTCGATAAGTTCCTGCATAGGCGGTCTGTTTTTGGGGTTCTACATTATTCCGGCTTCTCTTGCAGAATCAACTGCTCAATTATCGGCTTTATTTCCGGGATATCCGTAATGATGGTCTCCCATAGTTGGGTTGGGCGAATCTTATAGTAGCCATGTACCAAGACGTGGCGCATACGTTCTATGTCAGCCCAGTTCAATACGGGATGAGTGTCACGAAATTCATGGGTCAGTTTATAGACGGCCTCACCAATAATCTCAACATGCTTCACCAAACCGAAATAGACCACAGGATCTGACTTGGCATCTTCCAGCGTGTGATGTTCCTTATAATTTATCAGCACGTTGATGGCTTCAAGCATGTGGCTTAGCCGTTCGATATCTCTAACCTCTTCTCTCATAGATCAATTTTTTGTCCCGATTGGCTGATTCTACGGCAAAGGGCAGCAGGCAGCCGTCTTCTATCAAATCGACGCGTCGGCCCGTGCTCTTCTCCAACTCGCCCATCATGTGTGAGATGGTAAGCAAGGAGATACGAGCGTTCTTGTCATACTCCACGAGTATGTCAACATCAGAATCCTCTGCCTCTTCACCGCGAGAGAAAGAGCCAAAGAGCCATGCCTTCAGGACGGGCTGCGTCTTGAAGTATTCGGCTATCAACTGGGTCATTTCCTGAGTCGTCATGGGCAGCAATATTGTTTATCAAGTGCAAATATAAAAAGATTTTCCGAGACTTCCAAGGATATCGGGATTTTTTTATCTACACTCCCCCAAAAAATGCAAAATTGCAAAACGCAAATCATTTTTTAGGGTGAAGAGGTGAAGTGCACAGGGGAGCGTCCCGCTGTAATAACAAGCACTAATTATTCTGCAGGAAATAGATAGTGTTGCCAAAACTGTCTTTGCCGATCTTGACATCGATAGGCAGATTTTGTACAGTGACTGTCTCACTTGGTGTGCAGTCGGAAAGTGTTGCTGTTCCGTTAATCGTAACACCTTCTATCTTGTGCTTAATGGGTTCAACGGTCTTGATATTAGTAAGCGTCAAGTTGTTAGCACCCAGGGGTGCTTGCCCACTGGTATTCTATGGATTGGTCCAGCGGTTCTTGCCATCCTGCACATAGCGATGGAACGACTCGTGATAGAACAGCGTCAGCAAGTCGCAGGTGTACATGGTGGGATTGAAAGCCTTTCCCATCATTTTGCACTTGTTTTCAGTATCTTGGCGGCAGTCCAGAATCATACAACTGTTACGACCCTTGAATTTGACAAGCAGGAACGAACCGCGTACCAGTTCGTCTGGTTGTTCCGTATAATCTGTGGGCCGATTGGTTTGTAGTTTCTTCATAAATTGGAAAATGTTATATTAAAAAATGAGAATACCAAAAATAATGATGACTTTTTTGGACTAGTAAAAAACTAAAAAAGTGCAAATAAAAAGCGTAGGTATCAGATAAAATCGCTATCTTTGCACAAACCTTTTATTTTAACGGAAATGAAGAAGCAACCCGCTGACAGTCGCGTGACGCTCTACCCTGACGGGAAATACCGATGGGTCTATGAGGTACCGATGCTGAAGAATCCCAGCATCTTGGTGGATGTGTATAAGGTGCTGGGCATCAGTTTCGGCCTCGTGTGGCTGTTCAATGTGCTGCTCATCGGCTGTGAGGAGGGCCTGTCGCTGAGTTCCCTGTGGGGTTTCTCCTCCGGCTTCCTGATACTGATGGCTGTCTTCGCGGTCATCGGCTATGTGGCCTACGTCATCGTGGCCTGGACCTACGGCTGGAAATACGTGGTGCTGTTCGAGATGGACGAGAAGGAGGTGAAGCACCAGCAGATGAGCCGTCAGGTGAAGAAGGCCAAGAAGCAACAACTAAGAGACTGATTCCTACTTACTTCCGATGTAGAGGAAGATCATTCCCAACAATACCAGGGCGAGGTCGAAGGCCTTGGCCTTGAGATTCTTTTCGCGGAAAAAGAGGGCTCCGAAGAGGAAACTGACGATGACACTGCCGCGGCGAACCATCGACACGATGGATATCAACGCATCGGGGAGCGACAGGGAATAGAAATACATGAAGTCGGCCGTGGAGAGGAAGATGCTCACGCCGAGGATGGACCACGACCAGTGGAAGGGCGTAGTCTGCTCGTGCTTAGGCCACCACAGCAGCCACAGCATCAGGGCCATCATGCCACACTGGTAGATGTTGTACCACGACTGCACCATCATACGGTCGAGCCCTACCCCACCGCTCTCGACGGGTGCCATCAGATACTTGTCGTAGAGGCCGCTGACAGCGCCAAGCACCGCTGCCCCGACGATCATATAGATCCAGTGGTCGTGCTTGAAGTCGATGCCCTCTTTCTTGCCGCTCCGACTGAGAAGCAAGAACGAGGCAACAGCCAACAGCACACCGATCCACTGCCACACGTTGAGCCGCTCGCCGAAAAACAGCAGGGCACCCACGAGCACCATCACTGGACGCGTCGCATTGATAGGTCCCACGATGGTGAGCGGCAGATGCTTCATACCGAAGTAACCGAGGATCCAACTCGACAGTACGATGAGGGCTTTCAGCACGATATACTTGTGCATCTCCCACCCTCCAGAGGCCGTCTGGAAGATGGTGTCTTCGAGCAGGTCGGAGGTGCCGCTGAGGATGATGCACGGCAGGAAGATGAGCGAGGAGAAGAGCGTGTTGAGGAACAACACAGGAATGACGGCATTCGACTTGAGAGCCTGCTTCTTAAAGGAGTCGTAGCAGCCTAACATCGCTGCTGACAGGAAAGCGAGAATCAGCCACATCGGAGGATTTACTATTTACGGATTTAATACTTGATGTCTTCGAGGAAGAGGGCATTGGCGGGCATCGACTCACCAGCCTCCGTACGGCGCTTGCCCTCAATGACCTTACGGAAGTCATCGAGTGAGAGGCGTCCACGTCCGACGTCGATGAGTGTCCCCACCACCGCACGGACCATGTTACGCAGAAAACGGTTTGCCGTAATCTCGAAATACCAACTCGAAGGCGATGTCTGGTGCCAGCCAGCCGAAGTCACATGACAGAGCGTGGTCTTCACGTCGGCATGGGCCTTGCAGAAGGCGCCAAAGTCGTCATAACTGAGCAACAGCGTAGCAGCCTCATTCATCTTTGCAAAATCCAACGGGTAGTGCAGTTCGCATGAATAAGCCCTGCGGAAGGGATCTTTCACGGTATGTATATAATAAAGGTACGTGCGCGAGGTGGCCGAGAATCGGGCATGGAGATCGTCGCTCACCTGGCGCACTTCCTGAATGGCAATGTCCTGCGGTAAGAGCCGATTCAACTTGTAGGCGAGATCAGCAGCATCCATCGGCAGAGACTCCACATCGAAGTGGGCTACCATCATACGGGCATGGACACCAGCATCGGTACGACCAGCACCCGTCACGGCAATAGCCTGTCGCAGAATCGTGGAGAGTCCCCACTCCAACTTCTCCTGCACGGAACAGCCGTTGGGCTGTATCTGCCATCCGTGATAGCGAGTGCCGTCATAACTGAGGGTGATGAAGAATCTCATTCGCTGTATGCCTTTTCACCAATGTTCTCCTGAGAGCCGATGGTCATCTGACGCAGGTCGTAATACGAACCGTTGTAGATGTTGAAGTCCACGTTGCCCTTGATGCCTGGCAGACGGCCTGCATCAGTGTGCTGCCAGAACTTCCAACTGCCCTTGTACTGGAGTGAGTCCACATAATAATGGGCAATCCAATAGGGATACTGGTCGAAGATGGTATCGTTGAGATAGCGCATCTTGAATTTGAAATAGGTATAGATGATAGGCTTCACCCGATAGTGCTTCTCCACCATCTCCAGCCATTGCAGCACGGAGTTCTTGAACTCCTCGTCAGTCTGCTCTTTCGGTTTATGCTCCACGTCAAGCACAGGCGGCAGGTCACCGTTCTCCAGTTTGACGTTGCTGATAAAGTGCCAGGCCTGCTGCTCAGCGGGTGTGTGGACACTATAGAAATGGTAGGCACCGCGGGTAAAACCATTCTCACGGGCCTGATAGAAGTTGTCGCGGAAGTTCTCGTCTGTCTGAGTGGCACCCTCTGTAGCCTTGATCATCACAAAGCGGATGGGACACTTGTTGATGGAGCCGTTGTCCTTCAACTCTCCCCAGTCGATACGTCCCTGATGGTGGGAGATGTCGATACCGTGAATCTCGTAGCCCTCAGGATAGTTGACTGTGCCATAGAGAGCCCGCCAACGGAAGCCGAATGGCCCGACGAAGAAATAATAGAAGAACCAGATGTAGACCAATACGATAGCCCCGCCACCAATCCACCATCCCCAGGAAGGAACCCTCTGGAGAAGACGAATCACGACACCAGGGCGCTTACGATGCCCTGGGCCGTGATAGGTATGGGTGGTGCCGACACCTTTGCGCCGGACTACACGCTTTTTCGACATTTACTTTGCCTGCTCAAGAGCCAGTGTCTTCGTAGGCTGGTCGCAGACCTCTGTGGGTCCCCAGTACTGGATAGGACCAGGATAGACATAAGCCGTCTCACGGGCCCAACGCTCACGCTGGGCAGCGAAGCACTTGAAGGGAGCACCGTCGAGTTCGACAAGAGCCTTGCGGATCACAGGCTTCATCTCACCGTTACGCTTCTCCATGTTCATCATCATCGTGATGGGCACACCACCTGCGACCCACTGGTCTGCAGGAGCCGTCGTATTCTTCACGATAGCCATGTAACCGGTCTTGCCGTTGGCAATCAACTGAGCGGCTGAAGTACCCAGGGCATAGCAGTAATCGGCATCGAAGTTTGAAGGCGCAGCGCAGCGTCCCTCATATCCGAAGAAGTGATGCAGAGCAGCAAACTTGCCAACGAACTTGCCAGCCTTCTTCATCTTTTCAAGTTTCTGAGCCACCATTGTCGAGAGCAGTTTCTCTGTCTCAATGAGCGACACCTGAACGTTTCCGTGAGGATCGCGGTCGAGGGCCAACTGGCGGGCAACACCTGTGGGCAGTGAGTTGAACACAGCGAGATTCTCGTCTGAGAGATGACTCTTCACGAAATCAATAGACTCCGAACGTCCCAGATCCTTAGCCTCAGGCAATGCGAGCACGTCGTTGAGTTGGGCAATCAGTTTCTTGATAGCAGGGATGAACTCGATGACACCCTCAGGAATGATGACCGTACCAAAGTTGTTACCGTCGGCAGCGCGGGCTGCTACAGCATTGGCAATATAGGTCACGATATCGTCAAGGCTCATGGCCTTGGCCTCGATCTCCTCACTGACAAGGCAGATATTGGGCTGTGTCTGCAAGGCGCACTCCAGGGCAATGTGAGAGGCCGAACGACCCATCACCTTGATGAAGTGCCAGTACTTACGGGCTGAGTTACAGTCGCGCTCGATGTTACCAATCAGTTCTGAGTAGGTCTTACAAGCGGTATCGAAACCGAAAGAGGTCTCAATCTGTGAGTTCTTCAGGTCACCGTCGATAGTCTTCGGACAGCCAATCACCTGTACACCGTAGTTCTTGGCAGCATAGTACTCGGCCAGCACACAGGCATTCGTATTAGAGTCGTCACCACCAATGATCACAATGGCCTTGATGTCGAGTTCGCGGATAATCTCCAGACCCTTCTCAAACTGATCGACCTTCTCCAGTTTTGTACGGCCGGAACCGATCATATCGAAACCACCAGTATTACGATACTCGTCGATGATTTCCTTGGTCAGTTCCATATAGTTATGGTCAACAAGACCACCAGGACCGAGGATGAAACCAAAGAGACGGTTCTCCGGATTCAGTTTCTTGATCTGATCGAACAGACCAGTGATGACATTATGGCCGCCAGGAGCCTGACCACCAGAGAGGATGATACCGACATTCATCTTGGTGTTGTTGGCCTCGGTAGCGGGCTCGAACTCCACGATGGGCATGCCATAAGTGTTGGGGAACAACTTCTTGATTTCTTCCTGGTCGCCGACACTCTGAGTGGGCTGACCCTCCTTGATCTTTACAGCACCCTGCAGAGCCTTCGGCAATTTCGGCTGATAGGCGGCTCTTGCAATCTGTAATGCACTTTTTTCCATAATCTGATAAATGTTTATTTTGAAATGAATAACTCTTTTCGACGTGCAAAATTAGTTGATTTTTGTTAGAAATACGAAAGAAAACAACCTAAATTCGACATTTTAATATTTTTTTGGTCATAAAGGCTTTGTATCTCGGAAATTTTGCTTATCTTTGTTCAGTCAAATTAGCAAATAACACTATAATAGGAGGAAAAGGACATGGCAACAAAAAGAAGACTAAAGAAGAAAATCAACCTGATCTGCGAGGCATTATTTGCAGAATGTGTAGCCGTTTCACTCTATGGCCCTGAGTCCAATAAAGAGAATCTGAATGCACATGCATTCTCCATCGTCAAGTTGCAGGACAATGCCATCAGGAGAGTGTCTCACCCAGAACCCGGCATCCCGGCCAAGAAATATTTCCAGGACTTGCGCGAGAAGTTCAGTGCCCAGGTCAGTGATATCTTGGATCAGTTAAATGCATAACAATCGAATATGTGGAAGTCATTTTGTAATTGGCTGTTATACAAACGAATGGGATGGACGACTGAAGTAACAGAAGACCATCCCGACAAGTTCATTATCTGTCTCGCACCACATACCAGCAACTGGGATTTCATCCTCGGACTGCTGTATAGTAGGGCGAGAGGCATGCAGTGTAATTTTATGATGAAGAAGGAGTGGTTCTTCTGGCCCCTCGGCCCCATCTTCCGTCACTTGGGCGGCATCCCTGTTTATCGTCAGAAGAAGACGAGCATGACAGACGCGATGGCTGAGGCAGCGAAGGCCGCCAAGACCTTCCACCTCTGTATCACACCTGAGGGCACGCGCTCGAAGACGGCAGACTGGAAGAAAGGCTTCTATTTCATCGCCTTGAAGGCCGGACTTCCCGTCCTGCTCTATGGCATCGACTATCAGCAGAAGCGCATTCAGTGTACCAAAACCATCATCCCCTCCGGCAACCTGGACCGCGACATGAGAGAAATCAAACTCTATTACAAGGACTTCAAAGGCAAGAAGCCCGAGAATTTTACCATTGGAGAACTCGTATGAAAAGACTTAGCACCTTATTCCTTTTAGCCTTACTGATACTCCCTGTCAACGCACAACAGGACATCAAGAAGCAACTAGACAATTATTTCAAAGGATACCGTCCCTTCGGCCAACTCGTCAGGTCGGCATCTCGTCTGCAGAGTTTCACTGTCAACGACACCACAAGGACCATCGAGGTCTGCGCCGACTCTCACTTCGGCGAACAACTCTTCACACCTAAGTCGGCGGAGGATATCTACGAAGCCGTCAGGAAGATGGTCCACCCTGCCTACAAGCACTATGACCTCGTGGTCAAGACTGGAGGCTGGGACATCCGCCAACTTGTGCCGACCCGTTTGCAGAAAAACATGGATCCCAACCGTCTATGGGGCGACATCGACTATACTGGCCGTCCGTGGGTGAGTAATGCTTCCCTACCCTATAAGGTTACGCGTGGCCTGCAGAACCGGCACCTCTCTGTCTGGGCCAGCCACGGGCGCTATTATAATCTGAAAGATCATATGTGGCGCTGGCAGCGTCCTGCCCTCTTCGGCACCCGTGAGGATCTGTTCACACAGACCATCGTCACCCCCTACCTCATCCCGATGTTGGAGAAAGCAGGCGCCATCGTGTTCACCCCCCGTGAACGTGACTGGCAAGATCATGAGGCCGTTATCGACAACGACACCAAAAAGGCCGCCGACGGTTCGCGCTATAAAGAGAGTAAAGGTGTCTTCGACTGGCATCCCACCAATATCCCGGGTTTTGCCTTCCACGAAGGCGGCTATGAGGAAAAAGAGAATCCCTTTGTGGCTGGCACGGCCAGGCAGACAAGCACCGTCAACGATGCCAGTTTGAAGAGTACCATCACCTGGTATCCCACTATCCCGGAACCAGGTCGTTATGCTGTCTACGTGAGTTATCAGACGGTAGAAGGCAGCATCGACGATGCCCACTACACCGTATGGCATCAGGGCATCCCGACGGAGTTCCGCGTCAACCAGCAGATGGGTGGTTCCACATGGGTCTATCTTGGCACTTTCTATTTCGACGAGGGCAATAACGAACGTAACTGTGTGGTCATCGACAATCTCAGTGACCGTGATGGCATCGTCACTGCCGACGGTGTGCGCTTTGGTGGAGGCATGGGAAACATAGCCCGCGAGGGAGAAGTCAGCCTCCTGCCTCGTTGCTTTGAAGGCTCACGCTACTATGCCCAGTGGGCTGGCATGCCCTACTCTGTCTATAGCACAAAGGACGGACAGGATGACTACGGCGACGATATCAACGCCCGTTCATGCATGACCAACGAACTCGCCGGAGGCTCTTGCTATATGCCAGATACGACAGGCCGCAATGTTCCCATTGAACTCACTCTGGCCGTACATAGCGACGCCGGCTATACGGCTGACGGCAAGACACACACAGGAACCCTTGCCGTCTGCACCACCTTTATGAACGACAGTATCCTCAGCACAGGACGCAGTCGACTGGCCTCACGTGACCTCGCTGACGAGTTGCTTACCATCATCCCCAACGAGATGCAAACCATCTACCACGAGTGGCAGCGCCGCGAACTCTTCGACCGCAACTACTCTGAGAGCCGCGTGCCGAAGGTGCCCAGCGCCATCATCGAGACGATGTCGCACCAGAACTTCGCTGATATGCGTTTCGGTCAGGATCCCAACTTCCGCTTCAATCTCGCACGCAGCATCTACAAGACCCTGCTGCGCTATATCAGCCGTATGCACCACGTGCCCTATATCGTCTCACCCCTCACACCCGACCACGTGTATGTCGTCCTCACCAACAAAGGTGAGGCAGAGATTCACTGGACGGCTGTAGACGACCCGCTCGAGCCGACTGCCAAGCCATCGGGATACATCGTATATACTGCCACTGGCAGAAGTGGCTTCGACAATGGGCAATACATCAAAGGACGGGGTCACAACAGCGTGAAGATTCCCATCGTGGCTGGACGGCAGTATTCATTCCAGATAACAGCAGTCAACGAGGGCGGAGAGAGTTTCCCCAGCGAGGTGGTATCCTGTTACTACACTCCGGAGGCCGAGAAAACCGTGCTCATCGTCAACGGTTTCCACCGTCTCTCCTCTCCTGCCGTCCGTGACAATACGGTAGAGCAAGGCTTCGACCTCGAACAAGATGCCGGTGTATCATATGGACGCACGGCAGGATGGTTGGGTTATCAGGCCTGCTTCAATAAAGCCACGATGGGCAGGGAGACCACCGACGGCTTGGGCTATACTGACGAGACACTCGCCGGACAATTCATCGCTGGCAACGACTTCAATTACATCCGTACCCATGCCGACGCCATCTCCAACACCCAGCGTTATAATATCGTCAGTTGCTCGTCCGAGGCCTTAGAGACCAATGAAGTCATCCCCCTGAAATACGACATGGTTGACCTGATTCTCGGACTTGAGAAGAACGATGGTCATTCGTTGCGCCCCTATCAGGCTCTGTCGCCGATGATGCGCCAGCACCTGCAGTTGTTCACCTCACGTGGCGGTGCACTGCTCGTCAGCGGTTCCTACATCGGGGCCGACATGCGGATGCCGTCCGACAGGCGCTATCTGGAAGAAGTGCTCAAATGCAACTATCGGGGCACCAATGCCGACTCACTACTCCGTAATACCATCAGTGGTCTGGGCACCACCTTCGCATTCTACCGTCAGTTGAACGAACGCCATTATGCCGCCACCCACCCGGATGTGCTCGAACCTGTGTCACCAGCCTTCTGCGCCATGCGCTATGCCGACCAGCAGAGTGCCTGTGTTGCCTACAACGGCACCGATTACAAGGCCATGACCATCGGATTCCCCTTCGAGTGCATTAAGGAGGAGTATGTGCGTTTTGCCCTGATGCGAGGCATCTTGAAATTCCTATTAGATTAATCATAACTAAAAAAACTTACAACATGAAGATTCAGACCAATCCCTCCGGCACACGGAGCATCGAGATTCTGGACACACATCTCCAGACTATTGAGAAGTACCAGTTGTTGCGTGACCTCATCGACTCCAACGGCTATGTAGACGAACAGGTGTTAGAAAAACTGAAGTTGAACGTCCGTGCCCTCCTGGAGGCTCAGGCAGGACTCGACAAGGATCTGCTCGACCTCTGCCTCGACGTCATCTATCATCCCAACATGAAGGCTTTCGGCCTCCAGCAACTCGTATTGCTCTACATCAATTGGAAAGATAAAGGCAACGAAAGCCTTGGTTCCACAACTCGCGCATTCCAGGGAACACCGTTCAATTAATTTTGAGTTTTGAGGTTTGAGGTTTGAGATTTGAGTTTTGATCTTTATGAATACTTCTAAAGACAATAAACCCATGAGAGCGGATGCCGAAGAGACAAACCGCCTCCAAGGTAATCATCATGCTCAAACCTCAAATCTCAAATCTCAAACCTCAAACCTAAAATCTCAAAGCAAATTGACGGACTTCCTGCCGACGACGAAAAAGGAGTTGGAACTCAGGGGATGGGATGAACTGGATGTCATCCTGTTCTCTGGCGACGCCTATGTCGACCATCCTTCGTTTGGGGCAGCCGTCATCGGACGGGTGCTGGAGGCAGCAGGCTATAAGGTGGCCATCGTCCCACAGCCAGACTGGCACGGCGACTATCGTGACTTCAGGAAACTCGGACGCCCACGCCTCTTCTTCGGCATCTCCCCTGGCTGCATGGACTCGATGGTCAACAAGTACACCGCCAACCGTCGCTTGCGCTCTGAGGATGCCTACTCACCTGACGGCCGACACGACATGCGGCCGGAATACCCCACGATCGTCTACACCAAGATCCTCAAACAACTCTTCCCCGATGTCCCCGTAGTTCTCGGCGGCATCGAGGCCTCACTGCGTCGCGTCACCCACTACGACTACTGGCAAGATGCCCTGCGCCCCTGTATCCTCATCGACTCTGGGGCAGACATGATTACATACGGCATGGGCGAGAAGCCTACCATCGAACTGGCACGCGTGTTAAGTGAAAAGGGGAAAATGAATAGTGAACAATTTGCTGCCGCCATTAAATCCATCCCGCAAACCGTCTATCTCGCCAGGAAGGAAGACATCCCTGGCGGCATCACTGCCGACGACATCGTGCTCCACAGCCACGAGGAGTGTCTTCGAGACAAGCGCGCGCAGGCCGAGAACTTCCGCCATATCGAGGAGCAGTCGAACATGATCCACGCCCAGCGGCTCATTCAGCCCCTCCAATCTCAAACCTCCAATCTCAAACCTCAAACCTGCGTCGTCGTCAATCCTCCCTATCCGCCGATGACCACCGAAGAACTCGACGCCTCCTTCGACCTGCCATACACCCGTCAGCCACATCCGAAATACAAGGGCAAGCGCATCCCTGCCTACGACATGATCAAGCACTCGGTAAACATCCACCGAGGCTGTTTCGGCGGTTGTGCCTTCTGCACCATCTCCGCCCATCAAGGCAAGTTCATCGCCTGCCGTTCCAAGGAGAGTATATTAAAAGAGGTGAAGCAGGTGATCGAGATGCCCGACTTCAAGGGCTACCTCTCCGACCTCGGAGGTCCCTCTGCCAACATGTACGGCATGCATGGCCGCAACCACAACGCCTGCGAGAAGTGCCGACGTCCCAGTTGCATCCATCCGCAGATCTGTCCTAACCTCGACACCAACCACTCCAGACTCCTCGACATCTACCACGCCGTCGATGCCCTTCCAGGCATCAAGCGCAGTTTCATCGGCAGTGGTGTGCGTTACGACCTGTTATTATATAAGAGCAAAGACGAGGCCGCCAACCGTGCAGCCCAAGAGTACACCAGAGAACTCATCACCCGTCATGTGAGCGGACGTCTGAAGGTCGCTCCAGAGCACACCAGCGACCGTGTGCTCCACCTCATGCGCAAACCCTCCTTCCAGCAGTTCTATGAGTTCAAACGTCTGTTCGACCGCATCAACCGCGAAGAGAATCTCCATCAGCAGATCATCCCCTACTTCATCTCCTCCCACCCTGGTTGCTACGAGGAGGACATGGCTGAACTCGCCGTCATCACTAAGGGGCTCGACTTCCACCTCGAACAGGTGCAGGACTTCACCCCCACCCCGATGACCATCGCCACCGAAACCTGGTACACGGGCTACGACCCTTACACCCTCGAACCCGTCTTCAGTGCCAAGTCACAGAAGGAGAAACTCGCCCAGCGCCAGTATTTCTTCTGGTACAAGCCCGAAGAGCGTCGCAGCATCGAACAGAGTCTGCGTCGTATCGGCAGAGCCGATCTGATCCCGAAACTATACAGCGGCATGCCACAGTCCACAGGTGGCCATAAGCCCCAATCCTATCATCCGAACAAGAATGAAGATCATCGAACAAAGCGTCATTCCGAAGAATCCCCAAAAGAAAAGCGAGGACGGAATCGTCATCACAAATGACTTCATCGCCGTCATCGACGGGAGCACCTCGAAGGCCACACGCCAGTGGAGCCGACGGATGTCTAACGGTCATTACGCCATGACCATCATCAGTCGCGTCATCCGTAAGATGCCACCCGACACGTCGTGCCATCAGTTCTGTGTCAGCGCCGCGAAAGCCATCCGCGACGTATATCTGCCTCCTTGGTATCTTTTTCCCCTCCTCAGTAGGAGGGGAGCCCAAAGGGCGGGGTGGTCTGATCAGCCTATAGACTACCTCGCATCCCATCCCGAGGAGCGTCTCTGCGCCTCTGTCATCGTCTACTCCAACCGCCGTCGCGAGATATGGCTCGTGGGCGACTGTCAGTGCCTTGTCGGCGGAGAACTCTGCGAGAATCCCAAGCCCTACGAACAAAGACTGGCTGAGATGCGCGCCCAGAAAGTGAAGGAACTGCTGGCTCAAGGGAAGACCCCTGAAGAGATCCTTGCCGACGATCAGGCCCGTGCTGCCATCATCCCCGAGATGCTCCGCGAGATGCAGAACCAGAACAAGACCTACGCCGTCATCGACGGCTTTCCCATCCCCGAGACGCGTGTACCTGTCATCGTCCTCGACTTCCGTCCCTGGGAGATTGTCCTCGCCTCCGACGGCTATCCCTTCCTCTGTCCCACCCTCGCGGAGTCAGAGGCCCGTCTCGACGAACAGCGTCGCAACGACCCGCTCAACATCGGCGATTTTAAGGCCACGAAAGGCTTCACGCCAGGCTTCAACTCCTTCGACGACCGCTCATATATAAGATTTACGGTCTAAAATTTTGCAGTTAGCAAAAAAATGTCTACCTTTGCACCCGCAAACATAAAAAGGTCGGTTCGGTAGCTCAGTTGGATAGAGCAACTGCCTTCTAAGCAGTAGGTCTCGGGTTCGAGCCCCGACCGAATCACCAACAGTAAGAGGATGTGTCAAAATAGGCACATCCTCTTATTTGTGAAATCTCACTTTTTTATTTCTGTCGCACTGTAGTTGATTTTCAGGGCGTATGATTGCTGGAGGGCCTGTTTGACGTCGCTCACGAGTCCCATCGGAGCACGACGGTCGGCACGCAGACTGACCGTCATGCGCTCGGCATTCTCAGGTGACAGTTTGCTGCGGATATCGCTGATGCGGGCAGGAATGTCAGCAGGCGACACCATATCACCATTCAACTGCACGGCCCATGTATTGTCCTGACCTCCTTTCGCCTTGCCTCCTTGTCTCCCAATATAAATGTTGACAATGGCCGGATGCCCCGCAAGTTTCTTCACTTCCGAGCCGGCAGGCACCTCAAGGCGCACCTTCACCTCGTCGCTGCGCATGTGGGTGACAATCATAAAAAAGAAAAGCACGGTGAAAATGAGATCGGGCATCGACGCCACATTGAGTGAAGGGACACCCCGATGACGACGGTCATGAAACATACTCCGCATCGGTCTCATTGGCCACCTCCTTTCTGAGAGGCCAGAGACTCACTGATGCGTTGTGGATAATAGTCATTAACCATCGACCGCTCCTCTGACGAGAGTTGGCGATAACCCTTACCATAATGCGTCTTCGCGTACTGTTCGCGCAACTGCTGATAGGCGGCGACGATGGCATCCTGCATACGGAAATAGGCCTCGTAGGTAGAGGCACGATCGGCCTGGATGGAAACGACATGGCCGATGCGGTTCACAGAGGCCATCGAGACCACAGCCTCGGTGAGTTGCTCAGAAGTGAGGGGGCGACCGTCGCAGAAGAGTTGGTCGTGGCCGTCGAGTTCGACGCGCATGACGAAGTCTTTGTTCACCTCCTGCGGCTGCGTATTCTCCATGGGAGGAGGTGCCAACTGGCGCAGAAGTCCCTTGTCCGTGTCCATCGACGATGTCACGAGGAAGAAAATCAACAACATAAACGAGATGTCTGCTGTCGATGTGGTATTCAACTCCGGAATCTGCTGACGAAAACGCTTACGAAACATCCGACAATCAGGAGAATGGAAGTGAAGATAAACATATCAGTAGCCTTCAGCCAGAACACACTGGTAAAGGGCTGGCCGTTGGTCATGACGGGCTTTGACGACCCTAAGAGGAATGTGACGACGAGGCAGATAAGCAGTCCGATAAGTACACACCACCCTATCCTACCAGCCGGCACGCGGTTAACGATGTCATCACCTCTGCGCCGAGTGCGCATGCCATGCCACACGCTATAGGCTGTCACCAGGAGGGTGGCTGCAAGCATCATGTACATCAGCCAGAGAAACAGGTCGGCGAAGAAGGGACTAATCATATTGTTATTTTGTTTACAGTTTACGGTTTACAGTTTACAGATGATTACTTCTATAGGCAGATACGACTCTACTACAGACAGATACGACTCTACTACAGGCAGATACGACTCTACTACCGCCAATTATCTGGGCGTGCCAGGTAATCAACTGTAAACCGTAAACTGTAAACTGTAAACCATTCATGCTACTTACTCTTATACTCTGCGATGAGGTCAAGGAGGGTGATGGCAGACTCTTCCATCTGAGCCGTCAGACGTTCAATCTTCGAGAGGATATAACTGTAGAACAGTTGCAGGATGAGGGCCACGATGATACCGAAGATGGTGGTGATGAGGGCCACCTTCATGCCACTGGCCACGATTTTAGGACCTATGTCACCCGCCTGCTGGATCTGGTCGAAGGCCATGACCATGCCGATCACCGTGCCGAGGAATCCTAAGGAAGGAGCCATGGCAATAAAGAGTTTGATCCACGAACAGCCTTTCTCAAGATTGGCGGCCTGCAGACCACCGTAGTTGGTGATCGAACGTTCGATGGCATCCATCGACTGGTTGATATGCATCAGTCCCTGATAGCAGACACTTGCCACAGGACCCCGTGTGTTGCGACAGATAGTCTTCGCACCCTCGACATCATCCTTCTGAAGGTGTTTCTCGATGTCCTCCATCAGTTTGTGTGCCTTTATCTCAGAGAGTGTCAGATAGATGATACGCTCGATGCAGAAAGCCAATCCCAAGACGAGGGCGAGGGCCACAAGCGACATAAACCCCGCATTACCGTCGATAAACTTCGTCTTCAACTGTTTATGGAAACCACCCTCCTCTGAGTCAGCCTCAGAATCGTCGAGCACCATAGCCTCTGTTGCAAGCGAGTCTGCCAATGCCAACGAGTCGTCAGCCACCACGACGGACACTGCCACGCTATCTTTGGGGGAAGATTCTTGTGCTTGGATGGTTTGCGAAAAACAGAGCAAACTGATGAGTGTAATCAGAATAGTAAGTCTTTTCATAAAAATAGAACCTGTTATTCTTGCGGAGAGAACAGGATTCGCCTTATGGCGTTTTGAACCTGTTCTACCTGCGGAGAGAACAGGATTCGAACCTGCGAGCCAGTTTTGCCGGCTACACGCTTTCCAGGCGTGCCTCTTCAACCACTCGAGCACCTCTCCAGTTGACTTCGTTGAGATCGCCAAAACACGACCTTTCCGATTTGCGGATGCAAAGGTAATCATTTTCTTCGAACTAAACACTTTGGACTTTGAACTTTATGATTTGTTAACTATAGCCGAGAACCCGCTTGGCGTTGGCTGTCGTCACTTGGCCTGCAGTTTCCACGCTGACGCCATAGACCTCTGCAAGTTTCCGACAGACGTGAGCCACATAGGCAGGCTCGTTGCGCTGACCTCGCATGGGCACTGGTGCCATATAGGGCGCATCAGTCTCAAGCACAATACGATCCATAGGCACGACTTCGGCAAGCGTCTCAGGGAGTTTGGACTTCTTGAACGTCAACACACCGCCAATGCCGAGCACAAAACGTTCGAACTGCAGAAGTTCCTGTGCCTCGATGGCGTTGCCTGTAAAGCAATGAAACACGCCACCTGGCAGATCGTCCTGATACTTTTTTAAAATAGCGACCATCTCATTTTGTGCCTTCCGGCAATGAATCATCAGCGGCAACTGCAGTTCAACAGACCATCGCACTTGCTCCTCAAACGCCTGTAACTGAGCCTCTTCATACTCGCGGCTCCAGTAAAAGTCGAGGCCTACTTCGCCAATGGCAGAGACTTTGAGGTTTGAGGTTTGAGGATTGAGGTTTGAGGTTTGAGGATTGAGGTTTGAGGTTTGAGGATTGAGGTTTGAGGTTTCAATTTTGAGTTTTATGATTTGTAAGACTTCCCTCCAATCGTTGCGGACCTCCTCTGGGTGCAAGCCGAGCATCGGAAAACAGAAGTCCGGATAACGCTCGCATAGAGCCATCACAGAGTCACAGGATTTCAGATCAATCCCGGGAACGCCTATAGCCTTCACCCCAGCCTCACGGGCTCTGGCAATCACTTGTTCCAGATCTTCTGCGAACTCCTCACCATCAAGGTGGCAATGTGTATCGATCATGACTGTCTTTTCATCATCGCAGCAGCATAGGTCTTCAGTATTGCCTTGCGCTCCTCACTGACACCAACCTTATCCATATACAACTGAGCGCGGGCATAACAATCCTCTATCTTCTGCTCACAGAGCCTACGGATACCAATCTCGTTGTAGAGGGTCGTCACCGCCATAACCTTCTCATCACGGTCGAAGGTCTTTGCCTTAATCCACCGCATCAGTTCCTGCTTCTGACGGGCATCAGCACGATTCAAGGCGTTGATGAGCATATATGTCTTCTTGTTCGAAGTGATGTCGCCGCCGATGTTCTTTCCAAACACCTTCGGATCGCCATACACGTCGAGCAAATCGTCCTGCAACTGGAAGGCGAGACCAATCTGTTCGCCAAAGACATAGAGATTCTCTTGATCCTCCTTCGGGGCGCCGGCAAGGATGGCGCCGATCTTCAAGGCGCAAGCCAGTAACACACTCGTCTTCAAACGGATCATCTCGATGTACTCTTCCTCCTTCACGTCTTCACGTGTCTCGAACTCCACATCGAGTTGCTGACCCTCGTCAATCTCAATCGTGGTCTTCATGAACGTCTCGAACACCTGCTTCAACTTATCTTCCCTGCATGCAGACATTCTTTCGAAAGCCTGCAGCAACATCGTATCACCAGAAAGGATGGCCTGGTTAGCGTCCCACTTCTTGTGTACCGTCTCGTGACCGCGTCTCATGTCGGCATTGTCCATCAGATCGTCGTGCAACAGGGTGAAGTTATGATAGGTCTCCAGTCCGACAGCCTGTGTCATGATGCTCTCGGGATCATCCTTATACAGATTATAGGCCAAGAGCATGAGCACAGGCCTGACACGCTTTCCGCCTAACGACAACACATACTTGATTGGATCATACAGCGAGGCGGGGGTGCGGTCGTATTTCAGACCATCGATCGCCTCATTTACCATTTTCAATAATTCTTCCGATTGATACATACCTTATTTTTATAAACTATACATATTCTTCAATGATCACATATTAAACACCACTGGGATGCAGACTTTCGTGCGGCAAGGCTTGGCATTCATCAGTCCAGGCTGCCACTTCGGCATCATCCGCAAGACACGCATCACCTCATTGTCGCAGGCACGATTCAAATGCTCTGTCACTTCGAGATCTGTTATGCTGCCATCGCGATTGATGATGAACTGTGCCACTACCCTGCCCTTGATCTGCTGTGACTGAGCGGAGGCAGGATATCGCAGGTTCTTGGTGAGCCACTTCATGAACTCTGCAGCACCACCTGGAAACTGCGGCAGATCCTCCACCACACGGAAGTCGACGGGTTCATCGTACATATCGACCACCTCGGGCTGTTCCGGCTCTTCGGGCTCCACGGAGGTCTCCTGAGGCTCAGATGGCGTTTCCTCTGCAATCTCGGGGGCTATCTCCACGTCGTCATCCACCAATTTGAGTTCTTCGCTCTTCGGCTGCTCAGGCGTCTTCTCCTGGGGCAGCATCATGGGTATTTCATCCTTATCGCGTTTCAGGGGTTCCAGTTCGAGTTCGGCCTCCAGATCGTCTTCCTGCTCGAAGAAAGCCCACCCCTCGTCGCTGCTGTTCCATTGCAGGGCAACGAAGAGCAGAGCGAGCACGAGAATGAGTCCAAGGAGGTATCCCTGTACACGCTTGCCTTCGAGGTCAGACTGACGACTTTTCTTCTCTTCCATAATAAATACGGTTTTCTTCCGTTTATATAGCGAATGGTTATGCAAAGGTAACAAAAAAGTAAAAAGGTAAAAGAGTAAAAAGGTAAAATATCGGTGAAATTAAGAATTATTTTGTATCTTTGCAGCGATTTTAGAAAAAGGACGTGACAAAGACGGTCTGGAAACATAGAAATCAGTGGATGAGTTGGCTGAAGTACCTGCCAACTCTCTGCCTTCTGTCATTCCTCTCACCTCTCACCTCTCGCCTCTCACCTCTCTCCGCCCAGGAGAGTCAGACGGCCTACAATTTCCTCCGTCTGCCCGTCAGTGCCCATGTAGCCGCCTTAGGTGGAGAGAACATCACTATCACTGACGACGATGCGACGGTCATCTTCCACAATCCTGCCCTCATCAACGGTGTGAGCGACCGTACGATCAATCTGAACTACATGACCTATATGGAGGGTGCCAAGACAGCAAGCGCCGCCTATATAAAAGGCATTGGGGACCGTGGCACGTGGGGCGCCATCGGACAATACATGGACTACGGCACGATGCACGAAACGACTGCCGACTATCAGGACTTAGGCACAACCTCCGCCCGTGACATCATGCTCGGCGGATCCTTTGCCTATGCCCTCACAGAAACCCTCAACGGCGGCATCACCGCCAAGGTCGTCTCCTCACATATCGCCGGATACAGTTCAATGGCCGTGGGGATAGACCTCGGACTGAACTATTTTGACGAAGAGCGCGACCTGAGTGTCTCGGCAGTGGCCAAGAACCTGGGTGGACAGGTAAAGGCATACGACGACACGTTCGAGAAGATTCCTCTCGACCTTCAGGTGGGCATCACCAAGGGTCTGGGCAATGCCCCGCTGCGCTTCTCACTCACCATGAGCAGGCTCAACAACTGGGATGAGGCCTTCGGGCGCCATATCGCCATTGGAGCCGACGTCATGCTCTCCCAGCAGATTTACGTGGCTGTAGGCTACAACTTCCGTCGAGCCAGTCAGATGAAGATCAGCGAGTCCGACAGTTCATCATCCCACGGTGCCGGGCTCTCCTTCGGTGGCGGTCTCACCCTGGAGCGCTTCAAACTCCATGTGGCCTACGGCAAGTACCACGTCAGCGCATCATCATTAATATTTAACGTATCATATTCATTATGAAGAAAATTACCATTGCCATCGACGGCCACTCCTCGTGCGGCAAGAGCACGATGGCCAAAGACCTCGCCCGCGAGGTCGGATATGTCTATGTAGACACAGGTGCCATGTACCGCTCTGTCACCCTCTACGCCCTTCGTCATGGTCTGTTCCTTGAAGACGGCAGCGTCAATACCGATGCTCTCGAACAGCAGATGCAGGACATCCACATCTCGTTCAAGTTCAACCCAGAGAGCGGACGTCCAGACACCTACCTCAACGGCGAGTGCGTCGAAAAAGAGATCCGGTCGCTCGAGGTCTCCAACCATGTGAGTCCAGTCGCAGCCATCCCCTTTGTACGTACAGCGATGGTCGCCCAACAGCAGCAGATGGGCAAGGACAAGGGGGTGGTGATGGACGGCCGTGACATCGGCACCACTGTCTTCCCTGATGCCGAACTGAAGGTCTTTGTCACTGCCTCTTCTGAAGTCCGTGCCCAGCGCCGCTACGATGAACTGAAGGCCAAAGGCATGCCTGCCGACTTCGATGATATCCTGAAGAACGTGGAGGAGCGTGACTACATCGACTCCCACCGCGAGGTCTCTCCTCTGCGCAAAGCCGATGATGCCATCGAACTGGACAACTCCCACATGACCATCGCCGAGCAGAAAGCATGGCTGTTGGAACGCTTCCGCGAGCGTACAACGTAAAGGAACAAGCACGTTTTACGTGATTTTCTCGTCATTTTTTCACTTTCTTTGAGTTTTTTTGGCTAACTTTGCAGCCATAACCATTAGAATCGGAAAAAATGATGAGAAAATTTATTTTTGCAACAGTGCTTGCACTAGGCTCGACAACCGCTATTCATGCTGGCGGACTGATGACCAACACCAACTACCACATTGCTTTCGACCGTATGTTCGCACGCGGCGCCACCTCTGAGATTGACGCTGTGTTCAGCAACCCCGCCGGACTGGCTTGGGGACACGAGGGTCTGCAATTGTCTCTCAACTTCCAGAAACCCTGGCAACGTCGTAACATCGAACTGAACGGTAAGACCTATGAGGGCGTCGCCTCGGCGCCCATCGTACCTGCACTCTTTGCTGCATACAAGAAAGACCGTATCACCCTCTCTGGAATGATTGGCATCGTGGGCAGCGGTGGCTTCGTGGAATATAGCGAAGGCGTGCCCATGTTCAACGTGCTCATGCAGGGTATGCTTGCTGCCAACGGCATCACACCTGATCAGTACACCCTCGACTCAGAGATGAAGGGAAAGCAGTACATCTACGGCGGACAGTTCAACTTCACCTACAAGTTCCTCGACTGCCTCTCGGCTGCGGTCGGCATAAGGGCCAACTACTATGACGGATACTATCGTGGTCACGTGATCGCCAAAAACCATCCTCAGTTGGGCGAATTGGCAAAACTGCTGCTCGATGTCGACCAGAAGGGCTGGGGCCTCACACCCATCATCAGTCTCAACTTCCATCAGGGACCCCTTACGCTGAGTGCCCGCTACGAGTTCCGTACGAAGTTGAACCCCAAGAACGACACCAATATCCTCGAAGCCGGACTCGGCGACGCCACCATCGCCGCATTGGTAGCAGCAGATCCTCAGGGCGCACAGGCGAAGTTGGGTGCTCTGCATGCACAACTCAGCGGCTATACGACTCCCTATCAGGATGGCGTACGCACGCGCTACGACATGCCCGCTCTGCTCGCCATCGCTGCAGGCTATGAGTTCTCGCCCAAGTTCCGCGCAGCACTCGAATATCATTTCTTCGACGATAAGAACGCCAAGATGGCTGGCGACCGTCAGAACGAACTGACTCACGGCACACACGAGATCCTCGCAGGTGTGGAGTATGACATCAACGAGAAGTTCACCGTCAGTTGTGGCGGTCAGCGCACGGACTACGGACTCAGCGACGGCTACCAGCAGGACACTTCTTTCGCCTGCGACAGTTACTCTGTAGGCCTCGGCGGTGCCTGGAACATCAACGAGAAGATGCGCCTGAACGTCAGTTACTTCTGCTCGCTCTACAGCGACTACCAGAAACAGGCCTCTTACGGTCTTGAGACCTTCTCACGCACAAACCACGTCATCGGCGTAGGACTGGACTACAAGTTCTGATCTGTCAGTCTAGGGTCACGTATCCTCCCGCCCGTCGTCGTCAAGTTCATCGCCGACCGCTTCTGCATCGACCTCTGATTTTTTTTGAACACGAATCTCACAAATCTCACGAATAATGAGTCGCAGCATTCGTTCAATTCGTGTCATTCGTGTTCATCTTTCTACTCGTGTTCGTCTTTCTATTCGTGTCATTGGTGTTATCAGGGCCGGCGCTCAGCCACCGTCAAGAAGTCCGACATCAAGGCTGTGCTCGACGAACTCGCGGTGCCATGAAGCACTTCTTCGGGCTCGGTCAGAACGAAAGCCATGTTGAGGAACAGGATCCTTGTGTCTTAGATCTCGTCAAGTTTCATGTAATAGCGGAGTGGTGGGCAGACTTGGTTGACAAATGATTTGTAGAATGCAGACCAGTCCTTGCGTTTTGTCGAATCCTTCAAGACCATATGGTCGTTATAGATTGAGTATCCCACCTTATGCTCATTTAGTCCGGACTCGAAATCAATCCGCTTTTCGCGTGCTCTGAAATATTCATAGAGTTGTACCGACTTCATATACAAGAGCACCTTATGAACGTAGATGACAAGTCGGGGGGCATGAATCCGCTCCAGCCTTCTGATGTAGTCGAAGGATTGGACGATGGCATTTCCCATTCCAAGCCACTGGACGGGACGGTATTTCTTGAACTCTGGCGTGTTGTGTATGACTTCGTCCGTATAAATACGAATCAAACTGGTTCGGATGTCCAGCACCAGATAGTTAAGCAAATCAGCCATGGACAAGGTAGAATCGGCATCCATCGTGTTTCTGGTCATCGCTGCAAACTGCTCTTTTCCATCTTCTGTGGACATAAGGAAATGATGGAAGTCGAAATGTTCTCCACCAAGGCTGTTGTCCAGCAGTATCAATGATGTCAGCACTTCGTAGAACTTGTCACCAGAATCGAGGTCGTAGTCGATTTCATAACTATGTTCATCAGTCTTGCGAAACGGCATGAGAGGAGCATCAGGATTAACAACGAGATGCGTGGTGATGTTGACGTTGTGTCTGGTCTCTATCTGTCCAATGAGGCTGTCGAGGTCGCTGATGGACATATTCTGACAGATGGTGCTGGCAACGCCAAAGTATGCCTGGTTATACAAATCCCTATTGGATTGGGACTGTTCGGCTTTGAGTTCAAAGAGTTGCCGGTAAAGCCAGTCGTATGCTTCGTCGTATTGCCCGAGATTGTAATAGATAGATGCTATGAACAGATATGGGTCGCCATGCTCATTACTGAATTCCAAAGCCGTCTTTAACTCTCTTATAGCATTCTCGTAATCGCAACGCTCGGTATACAAAACTCCCAAGTCCAGGTGGGCCTCATAACTCTGAGGGTCAAGTTCGAGCCGCCGGAGATAATAACCTTCAGCAGAATCAATGTCATGCTTTGAAAGAGCCACGTCGCCCATGATGCCAAAAGCCTCACTGTTGCACTTATCCATCTGAAAGACTGAGATAAGATGGTCGATGGCGGCATCATAGTCTTTCTCCTTCACGGCATCGCGTGCTAACTGGAGAAAGGTCTGCATCTCATCTTGTTTAACCTCTGTCATATTTATATTACTATAGGGCGTTTAAGACGGAAATAATCATCAGAACATTTTTCCTGCATACGTTGTATCTCACTGTTTATATCGTCCTCCAATGTCTTGATGGCTATATGCCAGTCATCAGGAATGTGTTTGTCTGTATCATCTTCAGAGGCATTGTTGGCATCGACACTTTGGCAACGAACCTTCAGATGATGATGATTGAAGAACCAGGAAAGACTATTGACATCTTCAGCAATCTGATAGGTTATCTTGTTATATCGGCCACCCTCCTCCTTTTCTTTTGCCTCTATGTCCTGGTATAATATGCCGTCTTTTCCGACATGGCAGAACCTGCGGGGAATATAATAGCCCTTCCTGTCAGAATCTATCCTATAGACATCTTCCGTTTTTCTGATTTTGTCAATTTCAAGAGTGATCGTCTCAGGAAGTTCTTCCTGAAGATTATCCTCCATGCGGTTGGCTACGGTAATTCCGTGGCGTTCCAAATCGACAAGAATGTCCGAATATTCACCGTAACGCTCTTCTACGTTGAGGTCGAGGACCTCACTGAGTTTAATCAGAGGGATGGTGTCTCCTTTCTTTCCTATGACAAGCAATCCTATGCCGTCAGATATGCACCCGTCTTCACGGACTTGCCAGTCATCATCGACTATGGGATAGGTCATGAACTTATCACAGTAGTATTTCTTCTTGTCCTCTTCGGTAGCCTCTGTTATCAGGACTCCTTTAAGGTCATAGAACCAGCAGCCAAGGCGAATCACCTTTTGCTCATGGTCAAGTTCCACTTTAAACTTCTTGCTTTCGTCTTCCGTCATTGCTGTGGGATTAGAATTTAACAGTATATTCATCCAATGCACGTGCAAAGGTACTCATAATTTGGCAGAATAAAGCGTGATTTAACTTATTTAGCATAAAAACCGACGACATTTCCCTCCATTCAATTGGTATCATATATAATCCGCCCCTGCAATGCAGGAGCGGATTTACATATAAGAGAGTTAGTTTTCGTCTTCTTTGAAGAACGAACCTGTGGGCATGGCGGCATCCTCGGCGACACAACAGTTGAAGCGTTCACGGCTGCGGCGCTCGCGGGCAAACATGGCCTTGGTTCCGGCTTCGCTCTGCTGGAACTCCAGATGCTCGTCGATGGCAAAGGAGTGGGCCATTGCTTCGACATCGAGGTTGTCGGTGCCGATGAGTGTGAAGGTCCAACCCTGCTTCTTCAACTTCTCAATCATCGTACGAATCATCTTCAGCGTCCATTCCTCGCTGCTGTTCTCCTCGCCGTCGGTAATGATGGTCACCAGCACATGGTCGCCGTCCTCAATCTGGGCGTTTGTCTTGGAGATACCCTTGCCGATGGCATCGTAGAGAGGTGTGCCGCCACCAGGGCAGTAGGCTTTCCAGTCCAAGTCCTTGGTCTGTGCAGCGGGCTGGTTGTCGTAGTGCCAGGTGGTATGGCCAGTATCGAAGGTGAGCAGGGTAACGAACTGCTCCTGGTCAGGGAACTTCTCCTGCATCTTGCGGACGGTCTGCAGGGTTTCGTTCATGCCTACAAAGGCTTGCTTGCGGATAACTTCCATAGAACCGCTCTCATCGACAATAATCAGGTTGTGAACTCGCTTTGTCTTTACTTCATTCGTTTTCATAATCGTAACTTTTTAAATGGTGAATACTTCTTTTTCGACTAGTCTTTATCTCTTTGAAGAAGAATTTGCAGAAAAATTAAGCAATGAAGCGATTTTTTTGTAATTTTGCAGAAAATATTTCGAGTTATGTACTATCAGCGAAAGGCAATGGGTAGGCGAGCGGAGTTCAGAAATCTGTCAGACAAAGAGATTCTGAGCGGTTTCCGTGAGGGCGATGCCGACATTATCCGAGAATATTTCTACGGATATTGTCAGGTGGGCTATAACATCTTCGACCAGCGATATCAGTTGCGCGAAAAGGAGAATCTGGACTTCATGTCGCTGGCTCACCAGTATGCACTCTACCTGATGGAGCACGACTGGAAGCCGCTGGAGGATCACTCGCCGAATGTCAGTCTGAAGACATGGCTCATCAACGGATTCCGCTATGTGGTGCTTGATGCTCTGAAATGGTACCACAAGGAGTATGGCAGCATCACGTTCGAAGACTATCTGATGTCGTTCGACGTGACCAGTGACCTGCGTCTGCAGTTCAACCGGATGGTGGAGGATGTGTGCGACCATGCTTCGTTAGACCGTCAGGAAAGGCTGATTATCCACATGCTGCTGTTGCAGGGATTCAAGGCGAAGGAGATAGCAGCGCAGTTGGGGATGACTCCGTCGGCCATTTCGCAGAAGTACAAGAAACTGAAGGAGCAGATCATCGTGCCGTATTTCAAGAAGAATTTCGATATGGACTTGGATATGCCGGAGGTGATGGACGAAACGGCCATCCTTCGCAAGGAGGCCACCATGGGCGAGGCCAGGATGTCGATGCCTGCACCGTCCATGCCGGGTTCGATGGCAGACATGGCAGAATCGAAGGCTTGCGAGGATATGGAACTAATCAGAGAAGATATTATGAAGAAGAGAACAACACCAGAGTTTATTACATCGTTGGAGCCGAACGAGATCTTTGTATTCGGCAGCAATCTCAAAGGTATGCACGGTGGTGGGGCGGCCTATATCGCCTACCGCAAGTTTGGGGCCGTCATGGGTCAGGGCGTGGGACTGCAGGGCCAGAGTTATGCCATCCCAACGATGCAGGGCGGTGTGGAAACCATCAAGCCCTACGTGGACGAGTTTATCGCATTTGCTAAGGAGAACAAGAACTTGACGTTCCTTGTTACCCGTATTGGCTGTGGCATCGCAGGATTCACTGATGATGAAATCTCACCGCTGTTCGAGAAGGCACATGAAGTAGAGAATATCGTACTGCCACCTCATTGGTAATTGCTACTGAACATCTGGATTCATGTTTCATATCTCAACTTTTTCACTATTCTTAGGTATTTCCCCTATTTGAAAACACATTGATAGCGTACGCCACCGCCAATAAATGCCAACCTGAGCGCATTGATGATTTGAAGGCACAGTATGAGTGCATCGGCAATCCATATAACGAATCGCCCAAACACTGGATAGGCATCAACCCATATTCTGCACCAGATGACTTGCTGCAGGAACTGACACGGAACTCATACGAGATAGTCAAGGCGAAGTATGCGAGTAAGCGAGGGCAGAAGCAAACTCGTTCTACAGTCTGATCCAGCCGAGGCCTGTGCAGCTATCGCCCTATACATATTATAAATCTGTCGCCACTTATCACATTTCTGCGCAATTTATCCCAGAAATTTGGCATATATGCAGCATTTCTGTACTTTTGCAACTGAATTTGAATTAAAAAGGTTAAAAAAAGAACAATCTCTTCCGCTTCATATCATGGTGTCTGAGCCGATATGGATATATCATCATATTGTATTAAAAATTCTTAATTATTCATTAAGATTTTTCCCTTTGTGCCACCCTATAGCGTGGCACATCCATATTCTCCGTTATGTCTAATTTTGTCGCGTAAAAGTATAATTCATCAAATTATCTTTCATCTACGCACAAAATGAAACCAAACAACACCGCAGCCATGCTGCTCGTCCTAATGCTCCAGGAGCAGATGGCAAAATCAAAAGGAATGCAGAACTTTCTGCGCACAGTCTATCACATGAACGGACGCTACTTCCGTCAGGATTACGTCTCAAAGACAGACATCAACCACCTGTCGGTCATGATCCTCGGCATGGTCGCCAAACTCTCGGAAAAGCAGTTCATGGCCATCTGGGAAGCCTACGGCAAACAACTCTACCTCTATTACGATGAATTTGAGGATTATTTCAGACAGATAGTCCTCCATAATGACAGCCTATGACCGACCTGAAACTCAGTATCTTCAAGGACCTGCAGTCCTACGAGAGCAAGGCCGTGGGCCTCGACACCGTGTTGTGGTGGATCAAGAGCGACCAGAGTGTCAAGGACAAGACCGAACTCTACCGTAACCTCGCCAGGACCATCACCCGCGAAGAAGCGAACAAGAAGGTGAAGAACTCCATCATGCCAGCTTTTTCAGTGGCGGTGGTGTTCAATGGCAACGGCAAGCAGACCACCCATGTCACTCGCGTCACAGGCCTCTCCATCTGCGACATCGACCATGTGGAGGAGAGTCAGATGGAAACGGTCAGGGGGAAGATCTGGTCTGACTCTCATACCGTCCTGGCCTATACCACCATCAGCGGCGAGGGCTTCAGGGTCATTTTTGCCTATGTCGGCGAACAGGGATCGCCCCCGGAGAATGGCATCCTCTATCGGGCGGCGTATAAGAAGGGCAACCAGTATTATGCCGACCTCTGCGGCGTGGAATACGACGGCCAGTGCAGCAACATCACCCGCCTCTCGGGCATGTCCCACGACCCTGAGGCCTGTCTCAACAGCCAGGCAGAGCCTTTCCTGATCACTGACGACGAGGCAGCGGCGGCGAATACGGCGGCCGACACAGAGCGTGGCAAGCACCGCACAGAGGATGCCGTAGGCAGTCATCATGCCGATGTCGAGTCAGCCTGGACCATCATCGAGCAGATGCTCAACAGGCGCCAGATCTCGTATGGCCCCGGCACCCACCACCACTATGTGATGCATGCAGCCCACCTGTTCAATCATTTCGGCACACCGATGGAAGACCTGCTGGCATGGGCCGCCCAGAACTGGAACGACTACGACCAGAAGCAGCGCGAGGGCATCATCCGCTGGGTCTACCAGAACCGGCAGCACGAACATGGCTGCTGGCGCCTCAGCAAGGGCGGCCGCCTGAAAGAGGTCTCCATGATCACCCTGCCCGACATCTGCCAATGGCTCAGTGTCAACAAGGTGGAGATCATCTATAATCAGATTACCGACCAGACCTCCTATCTGGAGGACAATGGCGAATGGCACCTGATGGAAGAGTCCTATATCTGCAAACTCCGGCGCATGATGGCCACCGACACCGGCAAGCGTGTGCTGAAGAACGACCTGAAGGACATGATCAACAGCGACCTGGCCCGGCGCATCCATCCCATCCGCGACTATGTGAGACAGTTGCCTGCCTGGGATCAGAGAGACCGTGTGGCAGAACTGGCGTCATTCGTCCATGTCGAGGCGGTTCAGGAGAAGCAGACACCCGAGGATGCGCAGGAACTGATGCAGTGGGCACTCCATAAATGGCTGGTGGCCACGATGGCCGACTGGCTGAGCGATGACATCTGCAATGAGACCATCCTCACGTTTATCGGCCCGCAGGGCGTCTATAAGACCACATTCTTCCGGTTCCTGTTGCCCCCACCCTTGCGCTCCTATTACTGGGAGAACTCCAGCAACTCCTTCTCGCAGAAGGACGACCAGATAGCGCTCGTGGAGAACTGTCTGGTGGAGATTGAGGAGATTGATGCGTTTAAAGACCGCGACAACGCGGAATTGAAGTCCCTCTCGACCAAGATCACACTGAAGATCCGCCGGCCTTACGATAAGTTTGTGATGGCGAAGCACCGTCTGGCGGCACTCTGTGCCACGGGCAATCAGGAGCGTTTCCTCACCGACGAGACGGGCAACCGCCGCTGGCTCTGCTTCCGTGTGTCCAGCGTGGATAACCCCCGCAAGTGGGAGTTCGATTACGAACAACTCTACGCCCAGTTGCGCGATGAGTATTACGATGGCTTTCCCTACTGGTTTGCGAAGTCGGATGAAGCCCGGATGAAACAGCAGAACGACTATTTCCGTATCATCTCCGACGAGGAGCAACTCATCCGCAGCCGTTTCCGTAAGCCTCGTCCCGGTGAACCGTTTAAGTTTCTGAGTTCAGCCGCCATCGCCCAGATGATCAGTTACGGCAACCGTAACATCACCTCCCGTCGAGTCTCTCTGGTCATGAAGGCCATCGGCTACCGGTCCGAGCGCAACAGCAAGGGTTGCTTCTATCGGCTTTACGACATGGATCCCACCGAGGCCCAGCGCGAAATCTCCGCTCTCTTTGCTGCAGAGTCCGAAGACTCGGAAGCGCCTCAGAATGAAGCAGTTGAGCAGGACTTACCCTTCTAAGAATGTAACGAGTGTAATGAGAATTTCAACCTTTTATATAAAAAAACACATTTACCTCGACCTAAATGCATTTCTTTAATAAAAGTTTCCCTATCTCGTTACACTCGTTACATAAATATATATTCAATATATTTAAAAAAATCAGTTTTTCTGTTATTATGTCTTTTAATCTGTTATTCTGTCTGAAATGAAAGCAATGTCCAAACAGCAGCTGGCCGATAAGGCCGGTGTGAGTGTCAACACCCTCAACAAGTGGTGCAAGCCCCTTCAGTCTGAACTCCGTCACCTCGGTATGATCCCGGGTTCCCGTCTCCTCCCGCCCGTCGTCGTCAAGTTCATCGCCGACCGCTTCTGCATCGACCTCTAAAAGGATAGGACTTTATGCGGTAATCAATGCCTGTTTATGCAGTCTCTAATAGGACTTTACCCCTATAAAGTATGGCACTTTACTCCATAACCTCCTATCCCTGACACCGTTATCCCCTATCCCTGACACCCTTAACAGGCGGGGTAAACTTTATTCCGCCTTATTCCCTCTTATCTCACCTTATCCCACCGTAACTCCAAACCGCCCTCTCCCAATGTCGTACCTTTGTATTGTCAAAAGTCACACAGATCTCACAGATGTCACAGATTTTTAAGTCCCGCAGAAATAAAGGAAATAAAGGACTTTTTCCGCTTCGCTCCCAGTGTTCAGCCCATGCCGAAGGCACTTTCTGTGATTTCCTTCATTTCTGCGGGACATTACGAATCATCCGCGGGACAATCAAACCGTCCGAAGGACGACAAAAAAACTGTGATATCAGTGTTATCTGTGTGAAATAAGACAAAGGGCCCTCATTCTTTAAATTCTTAACTTCTTTAACTTCTAAATTATGTCTCAGAAATTCAGAAAAATCCAGAACTCCAACGACGAGTCCACTGCCTACGGCAAGTGGTTCGCCACGGCGGTCTACGACCAGCACTTCATCGAGACCGAGCAACTGGCCGAGTTTATTCAGACCCAGGCCACCGTCAAGAAATCCGACATCAAGGCCGTCCTCGATGAACTCGGTGCAGCCATGAAGCACTTCTTCGAACTCGGTCAGAAGGTGAAACTCGACGGCATCGGCATCTTCAAGGTCGGTTTCTCCTCGATCGGCACCACCGAGAAGGAAGACTGCGGTGCCCAGACCATCACCACCCGTCGGGTGCTCTTCCAGCCCGAGAGCAAGCGTGTCGTCGTCGGTCAGACCGTGAACAAGCAGGGTAAGATCACCCAGAAGTTCGTCATTGCCAAGACCCTGGTCAAGGATGTCCTCTTCGAGGAGACCTTCGACACCAGTCTCACCCCCGATGACACTTCAGCCTCCGGCTCCGGTGGCGACACCGGTGGCAACGGATAGTTTTTCGGGGGCGCGGGGGCGCGGGGGTACGAAGGTACGAGAATAGTTCAACCACAGAGTCTTCTGCCTATAGAGTAACCTCTTCCCCTCCTGAGTTAGGAGGGGTTAGGGGTGGTCTGAACAACCGCTTTTTCCGCCCTCAACTCAGAGAGGGTCTCCTGAGTCCGGGATAATGCTACGGCCACACTGGCAGCATCAGACTGCAACACCATCCATATCACGGCCGTGAAAGCCATCTGCTCAAGGAGGTCCCCTCCCCTTTCAAGGCACCGTCTTGCATAACAGAATTATTACAATTTTAATTTTAAACAAAAATGAAAATCTTCAGAATCCCCAATGCCGAGAAACTCGGCAACTTCATCCTGACGGTCATCACCGCCTTCGTCTCAACCTTCCTCATGCAGAGCTGCATGAATCTCTGATCGCTCACACGGAGAGTATTTATTATGTCCTTATGTCTTTCTTAGTTAATCTGTCTTAAAATGCGAAGAATAGATCTAATCGTCATTCACTGCTCCGCCTCTCGTCCTAGCCAGCATCTGCCCTTCGAACTGCTCGACCAGATGCACCGTGCCAAAGGCTGGAACGGCTGCGGCTACCACTACTACATCACCCGTGATGGCCAACTCCACTTCGGCCGTCCCGAAGAGATGGTCGGTGCCCACGCCCGCCACTACAATGCCCACTCCATCGGCATCTGTTACGAGGGAGGCCTCGACAACCATGGCCGTGCCGCCGACACCCGCACCCCAGCCCAGCGTGCCGCCCTCATCGCCCTGCTCCGCTCACTGAAGGTCGACTACCCCGATGCCGAGATCGTAGGTCACTGCGAACTCGAAGGCGTCCACAAAGACTGCCCCTCATTCAGTTGCCAGGAATATCGCGATTATTTCGAGAGCATTGCCAAACCACCCCTCCGCTAGAAATAGTGTATCATAGTATAATCCCTGACAGTCTCACGAACTGCCAGGGATTTTTTTATCATATTCACCCTACCCATCCTGTCTCAGAGCAAAGTTCTAGAAGGTAATCTTCCACAATCCCTGTTTCAACGCCTTCATAATCTTTCATTTTTATCGTTCAACTTCTTCTGAAGAGATTGCATGCGTCCGCTCGATATAGTCTGCCCAGACTTCCTCCAACTTTGCAGATTGGGTATCATTGAGCATTTCGCCCGAATGACCTTTGCGCCAATCGTTTTCAGGTATTTCTTTCTCTAGTATCTCAATATCGACAGGTGGATTCTGGTCAGCAGGAACGTAGTCATAGCAATCCATCTTCAGGAACGAAGAGTCACCTTTTGTCAGTTCTATCTTCCCCTTAGTATCAGTCGCCATCATTGATAGGACCGTCATCATTTAAAGGAGATTCTATACTCACAGTGTTCTGTTGAGTCATTTTTTGACACAACTTTTGTCGATTCTGAGCATATAAAGTGAATGATATTCACTAAAATCACACGATTTCGAAACTTTTTTGAAGTTTTTGTCTTTTATTATAATAATTATGTGTATCTTTGTGCCAATTATTAATCTAAAAACAATGGCAGAGAAGAAAGATCTCAATCGACTAAAAGTGATATTGGTAGAGAAAAAGAAGTCTAATCTTTGGCTCTCCAAACAGCTGGGCTGTGCTCCAACAACTGTTTCGAAGTGGTGTACCAACTCGTCTCAGCCTCCTTTGGAAACACTGTTGAAAATTACCAAACTTCTTAATGTGGATATAAAAGACCTCATTAGGTTTGAAGAGCTGGATAAAGAACACTAATTTATCTTCTCAATTCTTTAAATAAGCATGCAATATCGTGGCATGAGGCAAGTAATGAAGTAGCGTAGAGACATAGACCAAGCTTAAATTCTCTAAGATGGGTCGGACTTGAAAGAAGTAAACATTATCAAATATGGCAAAGACAATATACACATATCTCCACAATGATGATTTAAACGGCTCGCGCATTGTCTATATGGACAATTGTTTCTGTAAGCTGTTTAAGATTCAGAGGGCAGATGGAGATTTCTTGCAAATATTCAAGGATGATTTGCAGAAGCCGGCACTATATATATTGCTCAACCGAGAAAAGGGCAAAGCATACATAGGTGAGACTGATGCTTTCTTAACTCGCATCCAGCAGCATATTTCAAGGAAGGAATTTTGGTTGGAAGCTCTTGCATTTACGGCGAGCGACGATTCACTCAGCAAGACTGAGGTTCAGTACTTGGAGTATTTAGCTTATGAAAAAGCATCGAGAATGAGCGTATTTGACCTCAGTGAAAACACACAGATACCCAAGGCTCCCCATATGACGTTCATTCAACGAGGAAAGACTGAAGAATTTTTCAAATACGTTCAGTTTCTGGCTAAGTTTGTTGGTTGTGATATATTTGAACCCAAGCCTAATGTCATGCTGAAAACTTCACTTGCTTCACCTAAGCCCAAGGTTCTTCCTGTGCCTATTAAATATACGAGTGAAGATTTGAAAGGAAAGGTAAGACTCTCTTTGAACGGAGAAGGGTCTTATTCTAAACGCGAGCTGGTTCTACAGATTGTGAAGGAGTATGTCCGACAGTTTCCAGATACCTCATTTGAAGAGTTGAAGGCTACTTTCAGTAGAGACTATCTACAGCGTTTCGCACAGAATGAGTTCCTTCAGCAAGACATTGAAAAGGCCAAAAACTGGAAAGAGTTGGGCGAAGATCATCTCCACTACTTCATTAGCGACAAAGACATTCTTGTCAGTGGTGACGGAATTCAGTTTGTTGTCTGTGTGGAATGGGACAAGAATAATATCATCAACGTGCTTGGTATTGCTCAGGCGCTTGGATGGAAAACAGAGATAGTAAAATGAGCCAATTAAGAAGATTTATTCATAAAGAACAAATGATAGGCGTCAAATTGCTGTCTGACGCAGATTTAGGACGTTCACCATTAAGTAATCAAACACATATAGGGTTGAGTATTAAAACATTGACATTTCTTCGTAATGGTGAAATAATCGATGCTCATTTTATATATAATAACAGCTGTCGCTCGTTATATTGTAATTTTGATATGATATTGCGAGAAGATGGACGAATTGATGCGCCCAAAATACGAAAAGGATATGAGGGGAATAATATAGTTGATGAAATCCGTAGGCTTTGCTATGAAAATCCGGGATATGATTGGTATCTTGTGTGGTTAGGATTAAGAAACCAAGAGTTGATATTCTGGCTGATAAGAGAAGGTTCAGAAGACTATAAATTGTTTGCACATTTTCTATCTTCCAAGATGATAGTTTATAGTTCATTCCAAAAAGAATACAATTATATCACAGATACGATAGAAAAGAAGTTGAATACGTTCAGTTTTTGGAAGGAAATAATTGAAAAATAATGAAGCAAGAAAATATTAAATATAAAATGATTGACCTCTTTGCAGGTTGTGGTGGTCTTAGCTGTGGATTAGAACAAGCTGGATTCACGCCATGGTTTGTGAATGAGATAGTAGAACAATTCGCCAACACATATAAATATAATCACCATCTGTCCGATGAACATTACTACATTGGTGATATAGCAGAATTAAATAAGCATATCGATGATTATGTAGAAATATTCAAAGATATAACTCTTGTATGTGGAGGTCCACCTTGCCAAGGCTTCTCGATGGCCAATCGTCAGCGAATTCTTGATGACCCCCGCAATGGATTATACAAGCAGTATCTGATTTTCTTAAGTCACGTCCGTCCTAAGTTCTTCATAATGGAGAATGTGAAGGGCATGATGAATAAGAAGGATGAAATCATCCAAAACTTCCAAGAGTATCTTGGCGATGAATACGCTTATGACTATGCCGTTTTGAAAGCACAAGATTTTGGAGTTCCACAAAATAGAGAGCGATTCATTATGATAGGAAATCGCATGGGAATATCCCCAAAGGCCATTTTTGACGAGATCGACAAGAACAAGCGAGAAGCCTTCGTTTTGCGTGATGCTCTTTATGGACTTCCTCACTTAGAGTCCAAAAAGGAAAAGGGGCAAAGTGGAGTCGAAGATATTCTCTCTGGCTTGACAGAAAGGGATTTTGAATACCCTCAAACAGATTTTTATAAGTTCATCAATGGTGAAAGAGTAATAACAAAACTATACAACCACAAAAATCGTTATAACAACGAGCGCGACATAGAAATCTACAGACGGTTGCCCCAAGGTGCTAACTCTTTGCATGAGTCAATCGCAGACATTATGCCGTACAAGAGGCGTAATGAAATCTTCAAAGATAAGTATTTCAAGTTGGATGAGTCCCAGATATGTAAGACGATAACTTCTCACATGAAGTTCGATTGCAATATGTATATTCACCCCTGGGAAGCTAGAGGTTTGAGCCCAAGAGAGGCTGCTCGAGTTCAGACATTCCCAGACGATTATGTAATAACAGGTTCACAGAACATGTGGTATGCACAAGTTGGTAATGCAGTGCCTGTGAAACTCGCTAAGGCTATAGGAGACGGCATTATGAAATTCGTATGAACCACGTAGAACTATTTGCAGGAGTAGGCGGTTTCCGCAGGGCAATGGATCTTATCACACGCGATTTGGATTTCCCCATCCAGACAGTCGCCTATTCCGAAATTGACAATAAGGCATCTATTACCTATAATGCCAACTATGATACGACCAATGAGCTATCAATGGGAGACATTGTGGCTTTTGTGAATAATCAACAGGCTATGAGGGATTTGCCCAGATACGATTTGCTATCTGGTGGCTTCCCTTGCCAAACATTCAGCATGATGGGTAGTCAAGAGGGTTTCGAGGAAGAAAGAGGACAGATGTTCTTCCGAATCATGGATATGATAAATAGCAGGCATCCACGCTATGTTTTGCTGGAGAATGTCAAGAACCTAATGAAGCATGATGGTGGCAATACAATTGCTGTAATAAAGCAGGAGTTAGAAAATGCTGGTTATATTATCAAAATGGATGTCTTTAATTCAAATGATTTTGGCCTTCCTCAAAAAAGGAACCGTGTAATTATATTTGCGAGAAGAAGGCATCTGGGGAATTTTGAGTTTTCTTCAGATAGGGTTAAAGAAGCTTTTTCAGACATTGACAGGTCAAGATGCTCCTTAGACTTTTATGATTCTACTATAGACGTGCTTGACAAACAGGTTGACGCGAAATACTATTTGTCAGAAAAGATAAAACCGACTTTGCTAAGTGATGGTAGTGCTGGGTTTAAGTCCAAGTCTGAAATAGACCAGGTAGTAGCTCGTCCCTTAACAGCTACAATGCATAAAATGCATCGAGCTTGTCAAGACAACTATTATAGTGACATATACATTCAATCAAATGGAACGGAAAGGCCTTCAGAACGAATGACCAAAGATGAGCTTGCCCACATTCCAATTAGGAAACTCACTCCTAAGGAAGCCTTTATGCTTCAAGGTTTTCCACATGATTTTGCAGAAAAGGCCTGCACAGCTAAAGTCGCTGACGGAGCTATGTACAAACAGGCAGGGAATGCAGTTAGTGTAAACACTATTTATGCTGTGCTTCATTACTTGATTACTAACCAAATAATACGTCAATAATATGGAAGAAATTGTAAAACATATCAATGACACCAACGCAAGCTATAGAGCTATAAATGCAGGTGATGCTAAGAACACAGACCTGTTCCTTGACAATGAGCATTATGAGTTGTTTAAAGGGGCTGGAGATCAGATAACAGTGAGGTTCAGCAAGGAGAATCTGCAGAAGGCTATTCTCTTTATTGCATCCATCCTCCCAAGAAAATATGATAATTCTGCAACACATAAAGTAATAAGGTTTTCTTCTGCTTTCGTGTTTGACCAATTAGCTTTTCTTGATGCTTTTTTTACGATTGACGGGGTAAAGGTTGAAACACGGACACAAGTTTGGAATGCGCGAAAAGACGTTCCCAAGAAAAACGGAGAAATAGATAATCGATTCTATTTCAATGGCCTTTTGGAAGATGTTCCTTATACAAGTTTTAGCGGAGAAAATAAAACAGGTAAATTTACGATAAGGAACTATGTTGCTGGCAGCTATTCTGACATACATATAAAGAAAGCTAACGACGGAATCTTTGACGTATGGGTCACCAATACCCAAACGCCATATGATGATGGAAAGGATAAACATCATGAAATAATTGATGAACAATCGCTTCCTCTACAACAAATCTTCTATGGTGCTCCTGGTACAGGAAAGTCAAATACTATTAAAAGAGAGGTAGATGACAAAGGTATGCCCAATGTTCGTACTACTTTCCACCCAGATAGCGACTACTCAACCTTTGTTGGAGCTTATAAACCAACATCAGTAGAAGTCCCGGTGATGACAATTATCGGTAAGGAACAAGTGCCAGTTGTAAACGCAAAACCTGAGAAGAAAATCGTGTATGAATTTGTTCCACAAGCGTTCTTGAAAGCCTATACTGGTGCGTGGAAGGATCAGGATAAGCCTTTCTTCCTTATCATTGAAGAAATCAATAGGGGTAACTGTGCACAGATATTTGGTGATTTGTTCCAATTACTTGACCGAAATGATGAAACTGGTCTTTCAGATTATCCTATATCTCCAGACGAGGACATTCAGAAGTTTTTGTTGACTGACAAGAAGTTTGGTTTTGCCGCTCTTACGGACGAGCAAAAGGCATCTATCCCAGAAGAAGTCCTATGTGGAGAGTTGATGATTCTACCAAAGAATCTACACATATGGGCAACTATGAACACAAGTGATCAGTCTCTGTTCCCGATAGACTCAGCCTTTAAGCGCCGTTGGGATTGGCAGTACATGCCCATATCAGACGGAAGGAAAGGATGGAAGATCGACGCTAATGGCAAGCAGTATGATTGGTGGCAGTTCTTGCAAAAAATGAATAATCAAATTGGTTCTACCACCAATTCAGAAGATAAGAAACTGGGGTATTACTTCTGCAAGGCAAAGGGCGATACAATTGATGCCGAAACATTCGTCGGCAAGGTTATATTCTATGTTTGGAACGATGTATTTAAGGACTTTGCAGAGGAGGCAGGTGACTTGTTCAAAGACACCGATGGGTCATTGCTTTCATTCAATAAGTTTTACTCTGTTGGCGATGACGGTAGGGCAAAGGTCATTGAAGAAAAGGTCGAAAGGATTTTAAGTAATCTTGGTGTTTCACCTATCGAGGTCGAGTTTAACATCATTGACGATGAAGCAGAAGTAGAAAACGGAAGTGTTAACAAGCATAAGTCACTACGTTCAGTTTCCTTCCCTGATGGAATAGAGTTTACGGCTGATAATATGACTCATTTTGAGATTTATCTTGAATCCCTCAAAAAGATTGGTTTAGATGAAGTCTGTCCAATTATTGAGAGTATGAAATATAGGCGTAAAGGATGTCCAATGATGTCTACTGAACAGCTGCCAGGTATCTTAAATTCTGATTTTACTTACCATAATGAAGGTAAATACTTCATTGTTAAGGGTGCTATAGATGATACGCTTATCAATATTCTGAATGATTTGAATACAAAGCTCAATCTTGGAATTGATATAAATTACGAATAATGCGCATCCTTATTGAAGAATATCAGTACGACGTGGTTAAGGTAAAAGATGTTCTCTATGGCATTGATGCTTTGGAGAATGTGGAGGGTAAAGTCTCTATTCACTATGTGGGGTATTTCTACAATACCCTGCTTAAGGATTGCGTATTTATTCTTCCCAAGGTACTTCTTAAAGATGTTGGTGGTCAGGAACTTGCTTTTGGCAAATACAAACCAGAGGATATAGTCTCACCCGACAAGAACTGGGAAATGGAAGTCCAAGAGAAAGACTTCCTATACAAGTTCGCAGTTTGGATTTATCGAGCCATTGTTGTTTACAAGAACGACAAGCGAAATGATACGGACATTGTGTATCATACAAAGATAGCCCAAATAGGCAAAGGCAGCCGTCGATTGAGTAACACCTACCTCGACATTTTGCTGCAGTTATTGCAATTTAATCGGGACAACCAAAGCTTTTTCTTCTTTATTGTTAAGAACCTGCATTCTGGGTATAACAAGATAAACTGGACGCGCACCATTAGCCATGAAACTGCAATCGTGCAAAGCGAACAGCCTATTTACCTTAAACCTGTTAACAAGAAACGACAGATTAACTTTGATGAAGAACTGTTGGTCATTTTCTTCTCCATCTTGAACTATATTGGCGATACATACGGATTCCCAAAGGAAATTAAGTGCCAGTTCCAACTGATTAAGGGCTCACAGTTCAGGACCTATCTCAATGGCTATGGGCGTACACGTTTGCGTCAGATTAAATACAAGTATTTCTCTGACAAGGCTTTGGAGTTGTGGAACCTTTGCTATGCTTTCTTTGATGAAGCCCGACAAGTACTTGTCAGTACAGAGAAGAAGGAGTATTTATTAGTGAAGAGTTTCTATATTGTCTTTGAAGCCATCATTGACGAATTGATTGGCGACAGCCCACTACCAGATGATATGGAGAAGAAACAGGAGGATGGTAAAATCGTTGACCATCTATATACGGCAAAGAGTCTTATTGAAAGCGAAGCCAGTCAAACATATTATATTGGTGACTCAAAATATTACAAGATGGGGCATCCTCTTGGACCTGAGTCAATATATAAACAATACACTTATGCTCGAAATGTTATTCAGTGGAACCTTGACATCTTCAATCGTGGAGAAGAACCAAAATCTGGCGTCAGACTGCGTGATGATATTACTGAAGGGTATAACATTATTCCCAACTTCTTTATATCTGCAAAGATGGACGAGGCCTTTGATTATTCTAACGACGGAATAGAAAAGACTGACAGGCAGAAGAATCGCCATCGCAAAGAGCAGTTCAAAAACAGACTGTTTGATCGTGACACTTTGTTACTGTTCCATTATGATGTTAACTTCCTCTTTGTCCTTTCACTTTATGCAAGAGACAATGCTTCTCAGAAAGCGACTTGGAAGCAGAAGGTTCGAAACAGATTCCGACATGAGATTCAAGAATGGCTACAAGACGATTTTGAGTTCTATGCAATGACCGCCAAGAAGGGCGTTGATGCCAAGCAATATTTCAGAACTCACTTTCAGAACATTCTTGGTAAGACATACACACCATTTGTTGATACAAGCATCTACTCTTTGGCGCTTGATAAAGAAGACCCAGAAGGAAATAATGAAGAGTTGAAAGCTGAATTGGGCAAATACTTTATTCTTCAGCCATGTAAATTGGGTGAGAATCCTAAAGTTATATTGAAGCCAGAAATAGAGAAAGAGCAGCAAAAATCTATTATGCCATCTCAATGGCTTACTATGCACTATCTTGAACGCGATCCAAGCCGAGGAGTCTTAGTTGGTTTCTATAAAAATGAAGAACATCTACGATGGATGTTAGGCGGCAATGATCAAGGAACCCTAATTTATAATGTACGCTTGAAACTCAGAAATGACGATAACGTAAGGGATGGGGCACATTCCGAAGGCTTTTACCGAAGCCAAAACATCCAGTTCGTCATTCTTTATACTGAGGGAGCGGAAAACACTGGAGAGTATCGCGTGTTTCATGTGAAAGATGTAGCAGGAAAAGTGTCTGAAGAAAGAATGCTCAAAACAGGATATCCCTTGGAGGTACATGGCAATTACTTCTTCTTCCGCTTTGATGAAGAAGTTAATATTGGGCGTTTAAATTTGAAGCAACTGCTTTTTGACCTAAAGAAGAAACATTTGGATCTATTTGGTTCATATGTTGCCCATGAACCATTGTTTACTACGGCAAATGATGTAATGGGATATAGAAATGGATTTGAATATACATAACTATTGATGGCCGAAATGAGAATGAAACGCAAGATATACGTGGCAAGCAGTTGGCGCAACGGGGTTTACCCAGAGGTGGTGGCCAAGTTGAGAGAAGCAGGACACGAGGTGTACGACTTCCGCAATCCTCCATCGGGTGACCCTGGATTCAAGTGGAGTAGCGTGAGTGAAGACTATATGGAATGGTCTCCACAGCAGTACCGCGATATGCTGCAGCACGAGAAAGCCGTGCGTCAGTTCAACAACGATATCGAGGCGATGGAAGCATGCGATACTTGCATACTTGTACTGCCTTGCGGCAGAAGTGCTCACACTGAAGCAGGTTGGTTTGCCGGCAAAGGACGTACCACCATCGCCTATATACCAGAACGGCAGGAACCGGAGTTGATGTACAAGTTGTTCAGCGGCGTATGCTGTTCAATAGATGAACTGATTGAATTATTGAAGTAATATGGATAGACTCACCGTACATCAACGTCATGCGAATATGGCTGCCATCCAGAAACATATGAATAGGGCGCTACATTTTTCCTTGCTGTTAGCTGCATGGTAAATGAATTAAAAGATACAAATTGTGAGACATAGAATATAATAAAACAAGATATGAGTAAAATATCAATTAGGTTCTATAAGTATCTGAAAGCCAAGTTGCGGAAGGAACAGAGCAAGGTGGTTAGTGACACTACCCAACTGAAGATGACAGCCTCTGACGGGAAGAAATAAAACTAAAAGAGAATTATGGCTAAAGATTTAACAACATCACAGATTGATAGGCAGAACATATTGAATAATGGTGTAGCCTTGCCACGAATCCAAGAGGCGTTGGAGATAAGGCCTCTAGAGTTTGAGGGCCGCTATGTGCTGACAAAGCAGATGGTGGCAGACTACTACGAAGTGGACGAGAGAACCATAGAACGTTTTCTGGAGGCCAACAAAGAGGAATTGGAGCATAACGGTTACTTTTTATGTAAAGGTAACTCGCTGAAAGAGTTTAAGTTACGTTTTGCGAGCGACATTGATGTCGCTACCAAAACTACTGTCTTAGGACTCTTTGATTTTCGTTCTTTTCTCAACATCGGCATGCTACTGACTGAGAGTGAAAAACAAAAATAAAATAACTGCTATCATATGAAGATACCATCAAAGTTCAAGGAGTACATCTGGCTTGTGAACACCATTCGCAAGGCTCGGAGAATTACGTTTGCAGAAATTAATGAGAAGTGGCTCCAGACGGATATGAGTGAGGGCATAGAACTGGCTCGTTCTACCTTTGCCCGCCATAAGGATGCCATTGAGGACATCTTTGGCATCTACATTGACTGTGACCGTCAGAACGGGTATGAGTACTACATCGGCAATGACTATGTGCTCAGGGAGGACAGTGTACAGAACTGGATGCTGTCAACACTCTCAGTAAGCAACGTGATCAGTGAGAGCATGTCGCTGCAAAACAGAATTCTGCTGCAAGAGGTGCCATACGAGAGCGAATATCTGAAGATGGTGATCGAAGCCATGAAGAAAAGCGTCAGAATTACCGTTGACTACAGGAAATATGGCACTGACAAGCCCAATCATTTGGTGTTTGAGCCTTATTGCATCAAGCTATTGAAACAACGCTGGTATATTCTGGGACACTTTCACCGTGATGCCACTGAGGAGAAGCCTGAGTCTGACTACTTCGGTGTGTTCTCGTTTGACAGGATTCTGGAGATGTCGATGACTGACATCAAATTCAAGATAGATCCAGACTTTGACGCTCAGGAATATTTTAATGAGTGCTATGGTGTACTGGTTGGTGACGGTACTCCTGCAGAGAGAATCGTTATCAGAGCATTTGGCTACGAGCGTTTCTATATCAGAGATTTGCCTATCCACCACAGCCAGCGGGAGATTGGAAGGGGTGAGAACTTCGCAGACTTTGAACTCTACATGAGACCAACCATAGATCTGAGTGCCCACTTCCTGAGTCGGGCTAGTCAGGTGAAGGTGCTTTCTCCACAATGGCTGGCAGATGAGATACGCGACATGCACTTGGAGGCTGCTGAAATGTACTTGCCACAAGAAAATGAGTCTGAGAATAAAGATTCTTAGATATTGTCCCACAATTTGCCAAAGGCGAATCGTTACTGCACTCGGAAAAATTAAAGTATACTTTATTTTTCTCTCGCTTGTACCACGAATTGAGACAACATCCGTTTAAATTTGCCACCGTATCAAATATAATAAGGTATGTTAGGAGCAATTATTGGTGATATTGTTGGTAGCCGTTGGGAATTTAACCCGACCAATGACTACAACTTTGAACTGTTTTCAGATGAGAACGGTTTTACGGATGATACCATCTGTACGGTAGCAGTGGCTGATGCTATACTTAGAGACAGAGATTTCGGAGAGAGTATTCATGAGTGGTGCAGACGTTATCCACATCCAAAGGGAGGCTATGGCGGCAGGTTTGCCCAGTGGGTACGCAGTGATAAGCCCCAGCCGTATAACTCATTTGGTAATGGCGCAGCAATGCGTCCCAGCCCTGTGGCATACTGGTATAAGTACATCGACGAGGTACTTGATGCTGCTGCAGAAACAGCCAAGCCATCACATAATCATGATGAAGGTATCAAAGGTGCCCAGACAGTCGTACTTGCTATCTTCCGTTCGCTGAAATTCGGCAGTGAGGCTTCGCAACATATTAAGGAGATCCTGACAGAATGCGCAGAGTTTGCCAAGTATGACATTAATATCAAGAAGGAGAATGTCATCAACAAGTTTGATGAGACATGCCAGGGAACTGTGCCTGTAGCTCTATGGATTATCGGAAATAGTACAGCTTTTGAGGATGCAGTCCGCAAAGCTGTTAGCTTGGGGGCAGATGCAGATACCTTGGGGGCTATTGTTGGAAGCATCGCTGAAGCAATTTGGGGAATACCCAAAGAAATGAAACTGCAAGCATTTGAATATCTTCCGTCAGATATGAAAGAAGTGGTAACACGTTTTTATAGTCGTTATATCAAGGATGGACTATGGTAAGACAACATATAGTATTTCTGACTGGTGCAGGCGTTAGTGCTGAAAGCGGATTGAGTACATTCCGTGGTAAGGATGGTCTTTGGACTAACGAAGAGTGGGCTTATTTGGCAAGTACGGATGCCCTCTATAATGAGACGCAGAAGTGTCTCGACTTCTATAATTGGAGGCGAAAGCAACTGTCAGAAGTAGAGCCGAATGAGGCTCACAAGATGATTGCAGAATTGGAAAAAGAGCATAAAGTAACGGTCATCACGCAGAATGTGGATAACCTGCATGAACGCGCTGGTTCTACTGAGGTGATTCATCTGCATGGTGAGTTGAGCAAAGTATGCTCGATGAACAATCGAACTACTTGCGTAAAGGAATATCCGTTGACCACTCCCATCAAAGTTGGTGATAAAGCGGAAGACGGATCACAACTACGCCCTTATATCGTGATGTTTGGTGAGTATGTTGACAGCATGAATGTTGCCATTGACATCGTGAGCAAGGCCGACATCTTCGTGGTCATCGGCACCTCGCTGAAGGTCTATCCGGCAGCAGGGTTCATC
>Ga0256404_1001974_pt1 | contig 47101 bp, 32 predicted proteins | sample RumenRJG_01DNA_FD_185990 | JGI IMG/M metagenome (GOLD analysis project Ga0256404, IMG submission 185990) | Bovine rumen microbial communities from Lethbridge, Alberta, Canada - RJG_01 | ecosystem: Host-associated > Mammals > Digestive system > Stomach > Rumen | place: Canada: Alberta | collected... | reverse complement strand
ATCGGTAATGTACTTGCCGGAGTATTCTCAGCAATGTACAACGCAGTTCCATGGCTTACAGTTGGTATCCTTTCTGCATTGATGCCATTCATCGTTATGACAGGTATGCATTATGCTCTTATACCTCTCTGCATGAACAACCTTGCAACTCTCGGTTTTGACGTCATCGTAATGGTAACCATGTTCTGTTCAAACCTTGCACAGGGCGGAGCATCCCTCGGTGTAGCTGCCAAGTCAAAGAATACAGATACAAAGTCTGAAGGTATCGCCTGCGGAATCTCTGCGGTAGTAGCCGGTATAACTGAGCCTGCCATGTATGGTATCAACCTTGCAAAAGTTAAGCCAATGATCGCTGCTGTTATCGGTGCAGGCATTGCAGGTCTTTTCACAGGTATCACAGGTGTTAAGGGCTATACAATGGGTGGTTCACCTTCACTTTTCTCCATCATCACATTTATCGGTGGTGAAAAGCCTATGAACGGAGTTTACTTCGGAATCATCGGAGCAATCATCGCAATCGGAGTTCCATTTGTACTTACGACTATTCTTTATAAGGAAGATGAGGAAGAGACAGCTGTAACTGAAGAAGCAGCACCGGCTGTTGAGGAAGAGGTTAAGAAGCCCCTTGTAAAGAAGCTTGAAATCGCATCTCCTTTAACCGGAAAGGTTGTTCCTATGGCAGAGATTCCTGATGAAGGCTTCTCCACAGGCGTACTCGGTGAGTGTGTTGCAGTTATCCCTGAGGATGGCAATGTTTATGCCCCTGCTGACGGTGTTGTAACCTCAATGATGGACACAAAGCATGCTATCGGATTCACAACAGATGACGGACTTGAACTTCTTATCCACGTAGGAATAGACACAGTAGAACTTAATGGTGCACCCTTTGAGTACAAGACTTCTGAAGGTGCTCACGTTAAAAAGGGTGATCTTCTCATGACAGCTGATCTTAAGGCTATTGAAGAGGCCGGAAAGAAGATCATCACACCTATCATTGTTACTAACTCAGAGGATTATGTTTCAGTAAAGGCTACAGACAGCGTAAACGTACAGAACGGCGACAACCTTCTGACAGTAGTTTAATAGCAGAGTACTTTTAGAGACATTGGTCACGATGCCGCCGGTAAATCTCATGAAAGACGGCGTCGTGAATACATAGAAACATTGGCATCAGAGCTGGACATTCAGCCTGTTGTATTAGAAAAGGAGTTTATATGTCAGTATTGAGAAAAGACTTTTTATGGGGCGGCGCAGTAGCTGCCAATCAGTGTGAGGGTGCCTGGAATATAGACGGAAAGGGTGCTTCCGTTTCCGATATGTGCACAAACGGAAGTCATAAGAATCCGAAGAGAGTAACCCGGACCATAGAACCGGACACACTGTATCCTTCACATGAGGCAATAGATTTTTATCATCACTACGAAGAAGACATTGCCCTCTTTGCAGAAATGGGATTCAAATGCTTCCGTACTTCCATCAACTGGACCCGTATCTTCCCAACAGGCGAGGAGACTGAGCCCAATGAAAAGGGCCTTGAGTTTTATGACAGACTTTTTGACTGCTGCAAAAAACATGGCATTGAACCTCTGGTAACTATTTCTCATTATGAGCTTCCTTACAACCTTGTAGAGAAGTACAACGGCTGGGAGGGAAGAGAGCTCATCGAACTCTTTGAGAGATATTGCCACGTTCTCTTTGAGAGATATAAGGATAAGGTTAAGTACTGGCTTACCTTTAACGAGATCAATGCAGGCACCATGCCCTTCGGTGCAGTTCTTTCTACAGGAACCATCAAGGGATTTGAGGGACCTGTAAACAAGGTTCCGGACAAACCGCAGGAGCGCTATCAGGCTCTTCATCATCAGTTCGTTGCCAGCGCCCGTGTGATAAAGTATGCACATGAGCATTACCCTCAGTTCAGGATGGGAAATATGATCTGCTTCGTGCTTTCATATCCTATGACCTGTAAGCCTGATGACGTTCTGTTAAATCAGGAGCACATGAGAGAAGTTAACTGGTACTGTTCAGATGTTCAGGTAAGAGGAGAATATCCGTCATTTGCACAGAGCATCTGGGACAAATACGGTGTTAAGCTGAAGATAGAGGATGGCGACCTTGAGGATCTCAAAGCGGGAACCATTGACTTCTATACCTTCAGCTACTACATGACAAACTGCATCAGTGCAAATCCGGAGAATGAGAAATCTGACGGAAACCTCATTGCGGGACTTAAGAATCCTTACCTTAAGGCTTCCGACTGGGGCTGGCAGATCGATCCTCAGGGACTCAGATTTGCACTTAATGAAATCTACGACAGATACCACATTCCTCTTATGGTAGTGGAGAACGGTCTTGGTGCCTACGATGAGATAGAAGAGGACGGAAGCATTAACGACAGCTACAGAATCGATTATCTCCGTCAGCATATCGAGGAGATGAAGAAGGCCGTTGAAGAAGGCGTCGACCTCATGGGCTACACACCCTGGGGCTGTATCGACCTGGTTTCCGCTTCAACAGGGGAGATGGCAAAGCGTTACGGATTTATCTTTGTTGAGAAATACGATGACGGTACCGGAACTCTTGCAAGAAGAAAGAAGAAGTCCTTTGACTGGTATAAAAACGTAATAAAGACAAACGGCGAAGAGCTGTAATGTAAAGCTAAAAACCTGATGGGGATCATTTTCCCCGTCAGGTTTATTTTTGATGGATATGACACGCAAAAGAACGATAGCAAGCAATCTGCGTGTCTAAACAGACCTGTTTTTGAAAAATATGACACGCAGAAGAGCGATAGAACGCAATCTGCGTGTCTTATATCCACCGGGGATTTTTTCAATATCTTATAAATCCTATGGATTTTGTCGATATTCGTAGTGCGGTTTTATGGGAAAGAACGACTCCGGGTCGCCGGATTTCCGGAACAAACTTTAAGCAAAAGGGAAGCCTATGATTTTTTACTCTAAACATCCAAAAGAAAGACCGGGATTTTCAATTCACAAAATCTCCGATGATCTTTTTGACCGAATGAAGAGCGGTAATACCTATAAAGAAGACTGCATCGTTCCCCGTGAAGACCTTAGATATCTTTTGGTTCTTCACAAAGATCTGGACGGAAATACCCATCAGGGGGAAATGATTGTACATAAGCTTATTGCGGATGATGTTCTGGAGATTTTCGAGAAGCTTTATGATGCTGACTACCCCATAGAACGTATGGTGCTGCCGGATAATTATATGGCAGATGATGAGATCATGATGAGGGGTAACAACTCCTCAGGCTTTAATTTCCGATTTATATCACACACCGACAAAATCTCAAAGCACGGGCTTGGAATGGCGGTGGATATCAACCCCCTGTACAATCCCTACCATAAGATCGTGAAAAACAAGGACGGCACCGAACAGGAAGTGATAGAGCCGGCTACAGGAAAACCTTACCTGGACAGATCAAAGGACTTTGATTACAAGATAGAAAAAGGTGATCTCTGTTACAGACTCTTTACGGAAAAGGGCTTTGAGTGGGGCGGAGACTGGACAGCCCGGAAGGATTACCAGCATTTCGAACTGCCCACGGAGATCACGGAAAAGTATTCCGAAAAATATTCCGAAAAAACAAAATAAAAAAGCAGAACATATCTAAAAAAGAATTTAAAAGGAGGATATCAATGGTTAAATTAAACACCGGAAGAATTGATCAGATGCTTCACGAGGAAACAGGGAAGAAGGAGGAGCTGTCAACAATTCTCCGTAGCATCTACACAAGATACATGCATCTCTATGAGGACTACTTTTCAGATATAGATGCGCTGAACGACGAAAAAATCGCCGAGTTCAGAAAATACAATGAAGAAACCCAGAGTCTTATCAAATATTATTACCTGGACATCCCACTTGATGTCTGCGAGGACATCGTAGAATTTGAGAAGGAGTACGGCGAAAATCTTCTTGGTCCAGGCTGGCATAAATATGTTTTTGATGCCTATAAGGAGTTTTCGGAATATCACGATGATAAAAAGAAAGATGAAATTATGAAGGCATTTAAGGAGCATGCTCTCGAGAACTTCTATGATTCAATGGACAGTATTTTCAGAGAAAGCTTCGGAACCGAGAGCAAGAACACGGAAAGTGCCCTAAGTGTCATCAAAGGATTGTTCTTTGATGATGATAAATAAGGCAGGTCTGAAACCGATGCTATAAGGGCACGGCAGATTATTAACAGAATTCTGCAATTATAAAAAATCAGGAGACAGAAGAAGATGGAAAATAAAATGTATCAGGTCTCAACGCTGCAGGCACTTGCTCTGGGATACAGCCGGGCCGTAATAACTGTTGAAGATCTTCTGAAGGAAGGTGACACAGGACTCGGAACCTTTGAAGATGTTAATGGAGAAATGATCCTCATGGACGGATGTTGTTACCGGGCAGATAAGGCCGGAAATGTATCGGTGGTTCCTCCCGGGACAGGAGTTCCCTTTGCTGCTGTTGCAAAGCATTTTGGTGAGCAGCAATTTCCGCTTAAGAGTATGCCGGATTTCAACTCCATAAAAACAGAATTGAATCTGAAGATAGAAGAGAGGTTCGGTCTTAACAGTATGCATATCGTGAAGATAGATGGGGAGTTTGAAAAGGTGGATGCAAGATCCGAAGCTCCTTACAGATCACATCATGTCACCCTGAAAGAAGTTCTCAGCATGAACCAGGAAGCATTCATTTTTGAGAATATCCGCGGTTCACTTGTGGGCGTATATTTCCCGGATTATATGGACGGAATCAATATGCCCGGATGGCATCTTCATTTCCTTTCCGAAGACAGAACCAAAGGCGGACATGTCTTTGATGTCAGCATAAAAGAGGGCCTTGCGAAAGTAGACAAGATCACCAATATCTATATAAATCTTCCTGAAGACCCGGCTTTTGACACCTATACTCTCAAGCAGGATCTGCAGAAAGAAATTAAATCTATAGAGTAAATTAAAGAAGACCATCGGGGACGGTTCTCGCCGGCTAGAATCGTCCCCGATGGTCTTTTTGAAATAACGGGAAAAACCACCTCTTTATCGCTTTGATATCATAATTTTTGGTTATATAATCTATAACGAACACTGAGTTGTCAGAAAGTATAACATCAGGAGGTAATTATGGAAGAGGTATCACTCAGTAAGGAACTGATGGACAATTATACCGATATTCTCCGGAATGAACTGATCCCTGCCATGGGATGTACAGAGCCTATCGCCATTGCCTATGCAGCTGCTATGGCAAGAAAGGTTCTGGAGGATGAACCGGTCCATATCACCATCAATTGTTCCGGCAATATGATCAAGAATGTAAAGGGCGTTAAGGTTCCCAATTCCAGTGGTCAGAGAGGCATCGAGGTTGCAGCTACACTTGGAGTTGTAGGCGGTAATCCGGATAAAAAGCTGGAGGTTATAGCAGCGGTTACAGATGAGGACCGTGAGAAGACCAGAGAGCTGGTTTCTGAGAAGTTCTGTGATTGTAACTATGTTGAGAATGTTCCCAATCTGTATATTCAGGCTGTCATCAGGAGCAAAGATCATGAAGCCGAGGTTGTGATAGCAGAACACCACACAGACATTAAACTAATCAAGAAGGACGGTAAGGTGCTGGTAGAGCATGGCACAAAGAATGAGTATTCGGAATCTATTCATTCCGGAGACAGAAGCCTCATGAGCTTCAAGGGACTTCTTGATTATGCAAATCAGGTGGACCTTTCAGAGGTTGAGGATATACTGAACCGTCAGATAAAGATGAATTCCGCTATTGCACAGGAAGGGCTGGATAACCCCTGGGGTGCCAGCGTAGGAAAGACCATCCTTGAGAGCTTCGGGAATAATGTCAAGTCCCGTGCCTGTGCATGCGCTGCAGCGGGATCCGACGCCAGGATGTCGGGATGCCCTATGCCGGTAGTTATCAACTCAGGCTCCGGTAATCAGGGAATCACGGTAACCATGCCGGTTGTGGTATACGCAAAGGAGTTCCTGATCTCAGATGAAAAGCGTATGCGTGCACTCATTGTCTCAAATCTTGTGTCTATCTATATAAAGCATTATATCGGCGCCCTTTCTGCATTCTGCGGAGCGGTAAGTGCTTCCTGCGGAGCCGGAGCAGCCATTACCTACATGAGCGGCGGAGATTATGCCCACATTGCAAAGACTATTACCAACACCATTGCCAATGTAGGCGGAATCGTATGTGACGGTGCAAAGCCAAGCTGTGCTGCCAAGATAGCAGCTTCTGTTCATGCAGCTATACTTGCCCACTACATGAGCATGAATGATAAGTCATTCCAGCCCGGCGAAGGTATCGTTGAAGCTGATGTTGAACAGACCATCAAGAACATGGGCTACATCGGAAAGATAGGTATGATGCCTACAGATAAGGAGATTCTCAATGTCATGACCGACAGGGTTGACGTTGGTGCCTGTCTGTAATTAAAACCGTGGGATTATTTGTGCAAATTGTATATTTTGCACTGGATATATCAGATATAATTGTGTATTATATATTAGAAAATTATAAAAATGCCGGTTATTAGGGGCCGGCATTAAACACCGGCCATTTAAAAATCTAAAGCCGGTGTTCCCTAAAAAAAGGAGGACATGGGGATGGAAAAGAAAGGCTTTATTCACAGTTTACCGTTTAAGCTTCTGTGTGCCCTGGCTATGGGTATCATAGTGGGACTTGCACTTAATGCTTCAGACGGCTCAGCATTTGGAGCCGCAGTACTAAACGTGCTTGTGTGCGTTAAGTACATCGTGGGACAGTTCATCAGCTTCTGCGTACCGCTTATCATAATCGGATTTATCGCACCTTCTATCACAAGACTTGGAAACAATGCATCAAGGATGCTTATGGTTGCACTTTGCATCGCATATGTTTCATCCATCGGTGCAGCATTCTTCGCAACAGCATCAGGCTATGCGATCCTTCCTCATATGGCTATCACCCCTGAGGTTGACGGACTTAAGGAGCTCCCTTCACCTGTATTTGCGCTTGATATCCCGCAGATCATGCCGGTTATGTCAGCCCTGTTCTTCTCAGTACTGGTAGGACTTGCAGCAGCATGGAATTCAAGTAAGTACATCACAAACATTCTGGAGGAGTTCCAGGGTATCGTTTTAAGCATCGTAACAAAGTTCGTTATCCCGGTGCTTCCGATCCTTATCGGAACAACCTTCTGCACACTTGCTTATGAGGGAACCATCACAAAGCAGCTTCCGATATTCCTTGCAATTATCATCATCGTAATGATAGGACATTATATCTGGCTTGCACTTCTTTACGGTATCGCAGGTGCATATTCAGGAAGAAATCCTATGAACATCCTGAAGAATTACGGTCCTGCATACATGACCGCCGTTGGTACAATGTCATCGGCCGCAACACTTTCAGTTGCTCTTCAGTGTGCAAAGAAGTCAGAGCCTACATTGAGAAGCGACATGGTAAGCTTTGGTATCCCGCTTTTTGCAAACATTCATCTTTGCGGATCCGTTATGACTGAGACCTTCTTCGTTATGGCTGTTTCCAAGATGCTTTACGGAACCTTCCCGCCTGTATCCAAGATGATACTTTTCTGTCTGCTTCTCGGTGTATTCGCCATCGGAGCTCCCGGTGTTCCGGGCGGAACTGTTATGGCTTCTCTTGGTCTTATCATCAGCGTACTTGGCTTCGATGAGAACGGAACCGCACTGATGCTTACGATCTTCGCACTTCAGGATTCCTTCGGAACCGCCTGCAATGTAACCGGCGACGGTGCCCTTTCACTTATCCTTACAGGTTATGCTGAGAAGCACGGTATCTCGGAAGAGTCTGATGAGATGAAGAAGGCTTCAGATTCGAAAATAGCGTAATAAGCAAAACAGGTTGATCCTCGGGATTCACTAAAATCCCGAGGATCTTTTTGTATTTCTTAGATAAATACATTATTTCTCTAGAAAACCACATTCCAGTGTGATACTATAGTGAAACACTAGGATATCGGAGGTTATAGTATGCTTGAATTACAAAATGTCTCCTTCCAGGTAGATACGGAAGGGCAGGACAAGGAAATCATCAGAGACATCACTTTATCGATCCCTGATGATAAGCTGGTTGTCATAACAGGACCAAACGGAGGAGGAAAGTCCACACTTGCGAGACTCATTGCAGGTATCGAAAAACCCACCTCCGGAAAGATCCTTTTCAACGGTGAGGACATAACTGACATGTCCATCACAGACAGAGCAAAAAAGGGAATTGGCTTCGCCTTCCAGCAGCCCGTAAAATTCAAAGGCATACAGGTTTTTGATCTGATCAGGCTTGCTACCGGAAAGAATATCTCCATTGCAAACGCCTGCAATTACCTTTCAGAGGTTGGCCTTTGTGCAAGAGATTACATCAACCGCGAGGTTAACAGCAGCCTCTCCGGCGGAGAATTAAAGCGTATCGAAATCGCAACGGTTCTTGCCAAAGCATCAAAGCTCTCTGTTTTCGATGAGCCTGAGGCCGGCATCGACCTCTGGAGCTTCCAGAATCTCATAGAGGTATTCCAGCGCATGAGAAAGAACATCCGGGAAAGCTCCATCCTCATCATTTCTCACCAGGAGAGAATCCTCAATATCGCAGATGAGATCATAGTTATAAGAGACGGTAATGTTGTTAAGCGCGGCACTAAGGATGAGGTGCTTCCAGAGCTTATGGGTACAACCTCAGCCGTTCCTGCCTGCAAGACTATCGAAAAGGTAATGGGAGGTGAGAAGGATGCTTAAGCTTGACGAAATTCAGAAGAGACTCCTTAAGGAGGTTGCAGATCTTCACAAGGTTCCGGAAGGTGCCTACAACATCCGTTCAAACGGAACTTCCGCAGGACGTGTTTCCACAGAAAACATTGAGATCACTCCAAGAGAAGACGGACAGGGTCTGACCATCCGCATTAAGCCCGGCACAAAGAACGAGAGCGTTCATATCCCTGTTGTTATGACCCAGACAGGACTTAAAGAGATAGTGTACAACGACTTCTATATCGGTGAAGATGCCGATGTAACCATCGTTGCAGGATGCGGAATCGATAACTGCGGTTCCCAGGATTCAGAGCATGATGGTATCCATCGTTTTTATGTGGGTAAGAATGCTCACATCCGCTATGTGGAGAAGCATTATGGTTCCGGTACAGGAAGCGGTAAGAGGATCCTTAACCCGGGCACAGAGGTTTACCAGGAAGAGGGCAGTTCAGTTGAGATGGAGATGGTTCAGATCAAGGGTGTGGATGATACAAACCGTTCCACAACCGCTGAACTTGCTGCCGGCGCAAGGCTCGTGGTGAGAGAGCGTCTCATGACTCACGGAGACCAAAAGGCCTACAGTACTTATGTTGTAAACCTTAACGGAGAGGGAGCCAGCGCCGATGTTGTTTCCAGATCCGTAGCAAGAGATGATTCCTACCAGAAATTTGATGCGAAGCTTGTGGGTAATGCTGCCTGCTCAGGTCACACAGAGTGTGATTCCATCATCATGGACAGAGGTAAGATCCTTGCGGTTCCCGCTCTTGAGGCCAATGATCTCGACGCAGCACTTGTGCATGAAGCCGCCATCGGAAAGATCGCGGGAGATCAGATCATCAAGCTGATGACTCTCGGTCTCACTGAAGCTGAGGCAGAAGAGCAGATCATAAACGGATTCCTGAAGTAAAACTGATCAATAAAGTTAAATCAAACTGAGCCATCGGGGACGGTTCTCGCCGGCGAGAACCGTCCCCGATGGGTTAAAATCCTAAAGCCGGCGGGCATACCATTTTAATGGATGCCCACCGGCTCTTTCTTATCGTAATTATTCTTTTTTATACACAGCACACTGTGCTTTTCCGTTTTCCTTGGCTTTATATACTGCTGTATCAGCATTATCAAAACAGTTTTTTATGGTATCATGAGGCTGAATGTCAGCGATGCCGCAGCTGAAGGATACTGTCTGCTTAGTTTCCCTGGCCCTTATGGATTCCTGTATGCCATTCATTATCTTCAGTGCCTCGCCGGAATCCCGAAAGATCACACCGGCAAATTCATCTCCGCCCCATCTTGCCACACGTCCCTCGGTTCCGATACCGTTTTTCAACTCATCAGCCACCATACGAAGCACTGTATTTCCGTACAGATGACCGTAGGTGTCATTAAAAGACTTGAAATTGTCTATATCCAGAACAAAAAATGAGGCTTTGGACTTTTTAAACCAGGATTTGGAATATCTTTCAAAGTCATCCTTGAAGATTTTATTATTTTGAAGTCCGGTTACATCATCCGTATTGAGACTGATCGCTGTCATCCTCTGAAGCTTTATGAGGAAGGTAAAACTTATGATTACATATATGATCAGTATGATAATCATAAAAGCTATGCGCTGAGCAGATTTTTCTAAAAATCCCTGAATGGTCTCTGTAGTATCCTTTTTAACTACTATGTTCCATTTCATTTCATCATTCTTTTTGACGCAATAGCAGTTACTTCCTTTTGTGAAGCGTTTTCCTTCTTCAGGAACTTCACCTACTATATCATCCTTGATAACACCCATCTTTTTCACGGCATCGGCCACATTCATAAAAGCCCCGTTGCTGTCAAAAAAGGAGGAAAGGGCATTACCCGAATTGACGACACATATATCTACACCCAGTCGCCCCGTCAGATCATCTATAAAATCCTGAAACCCTTTTATCTCTCTGCCCGATCCCACAACTCCAAGAGTTTTCCCTTCCGAGTCCTTAACGAGACAGTTCACAAAGATAGTTACGTTATAATCATTTACCTCATCTCGGTCAACCTGTATATCATAGTCACTTTTGAGATTAAGAAAATTAAAATACCATACATCAAAATCAGACGCCGGAGAGACAGTCCTGTTGAGGCCTCCGTCATAGTAATAATTCCAGGTTTTGTCTGAAACAAAAAAAACCACATCGTAATCGTACTTTTCCTTGTAATTCTTAAGATAACGGTACAGCACCTGGTGATGTGCCGAATCAACATCATTTGTTTCTTCCATACACCATTCCTTAAGGAAAAGATCATTGGCCATCATCTCGCCTGCGACACGCTGTGATAATGAAAAATTCGTGATCTGGGCATTGATGTCTACGGCAGCCATTTCAGCATCATTCTGTGCCTGTTTAAAAGCCAGTTCCTTAAAATAGGCATACTCATTGGTCTGGATACCTAAAAAAACCGCAAAGGCCATAAAAATTATAATTAAATTGGCTATCAGATAAGCATTTTTATTCTTCATACATGTCCTCATAAAAGCATTAAACCGCTTTTCTACATATATCATCGTAATAAAATCCCAAAATAATAAGCCTGAAAACCGTTGTTTCCGAAATCACCACATATTTTAAACTGATAAAAACCAAAAACCGGCCGATATTTATCATATAGATTTTGTATTCACAAAACGTTCTGCAGCTTTTTCATGTGATATAAAAGCTGTTTTGTTGATACAGAAATAACCAAAAGGAGACTATGGATGAAACAGTTTCAAGTTACTTTTCAACAACCGGAAGACTCCGTGGAAGCCTTACATAAATTAAGAGAACAAACCGGTCCGGGGCAGGAAGATCATTTACTTTTTCAGCTTTTCAGCAGATCTCTGGAAAGATATGCCATAGAGTATGTTTGTAAGAAGCTGGAAAATGAATTCCCCAGTGCCGCCTATGTCGGTTGTTCAACGGCAGGGAGCATCATTGAGGGGGATCTGAGTACAGATACTTATGCTCTGGTTTGCACCCTGTTTGAATCAGCTACAGCAAAAGTGGATGTAAAACAGTATCGTCTGGATATGGAAAGTGTTGACGGTGTTATGCCAAAGGTTGTCAGCTTTGCCAATGAGAACAGCTGGGTTAAAGCCATACTTTTTTATACCACGGTATGGAAAACTTCCATGACAAAGCTATGCACCGGTCTTGATGAAGTAAGATCTGACGTCCACATCATGGGCGGCGGAGCTTTCAATGCTGCCCTGGATTCCTTCTCCTCCTATGTACTTTCGAATGGAGGAAATGCTGCCGATCACAGTATAGTATTTGTTTTTATAGGCGGAGATGATCTGGTTGTGAACAGCAGATATATCAGCGGCTGGAAACCCCTTGGCAAATATATGGATATTACGAAAGCAATGGGTAATGTCCTTCAGGAGATCGATGGTGTCAGTGCATTCAACATTTACCACCGCTACCTGAAAATCGAAAATGACGATACCTTTTTGTACAATACCCTTGAATTCCCGTACATCATCAAGAGAAACGGAATCGACATCCTCCGTCACCCTCAGCAATGTTTGAAGGACGGTTCTCTTGTCATGGCTTCTGATGTGGAGAATACTTCAAAGATAAGACTTGCTTATGGAGATCCTGTAACCATCATGGAATCCATATATCAGAATATCCGGGAAATACGAAAAGAAGACCCTGATGTCATCATGATCTTTTCCTGTGCAGGAAGAAAAGCCTTCTGGGGAGATAATGAGATCGGAAATGAAACCAAAGCCTTTGAGACTATAGCTCCTTCATCGGGTTTCTATACCATAAGTGAATTCCTGAGAACGGATGACAACGTAAACCAGCACAATCTTACTCTGGTCCTGGCTACCCTGAAGGAAATGATTCCGGGAAGAAAGCCCCGGAAAAAGACCTCCTGTGAGGAGCTTCATGGCAATAAGAGACTTTCAACTGTTGAACGTCTTGCAAACTTTATAGAACAGGCTACAAGTGAACTTGAAACCGCCAACGAACAGCTCTCAGACATGAATCAGAAGCTCAGTAATATGGCTATCACCGACGGACTGACACAACTGCTTAATCGTGGCGAGATACAGAGGAGGATAACCGAAGCTGCTGAGTCAGATTCTTATGAAACTATTTCACTTGTCATGATGGATATCGATAATTTCAAAAAGGTTAATGATAACTTCGGACATAATGAAGGCGATAATGTAATCCGTACCCTGGCAGAGGTAATGAAGAAACAAACCTCTGAAATAGCGGATGCTTCGGCAGGACGATGGGGTGGTGAAGAATTCATGATCCTGCTTCCCGGAATGAGCAAAGAGAAAGCATTTGAAATTGCAGAAGCAATACGAAAGGCCTTTTCTGACATCATCTTTCCTCTGGCCGGAAACTGCACCATAAGTCTGGGTGTGGCAGAAAGGCAGAACCCGGAATCCGGAGACAGCCTTGCTTCCCATGCGGATCAGGCGCTCTATGAAGCAAAAAATACAGGCAAAAACAAAACTGTGATTTATTAATGATTGTATAACTATTTTTTCCGGTATCGGACAGGTCGGTGTTTCACCGCCTGTCCGATATTATTTCTAATCATAATATTTAGCCGGGATACTTTATCTGAAATGCGTCTCTTATCAACAAGAAGAATAGCCCCTATTACCAAAAAGAATATAGGACACAATTGACATGTCCTTTATTTGAAGCGTATAATTTGCATTATATTAAAAGACACATCAAACATGTCTTTTATATAACGACTTGAATCTATGACTACAGGTGTTGTGTCAGCCCTTTGGAAAACAAATCTTTAACGGCTGGCATTTCTACAAGGGGAAGGGGAACAATATGAGTAACGCTTTATTTACAAAAGAGACAACAGAAGCCATAAGGACTTTATATTTTGATGACAGCATCCTGGCACGCTTCTTTGGAAAATCCTCAAACTACACGGATATCCCGGGTGAACTTTACGGAACCTACAATGTTAAGAAAGGTCTCAGGAATGAAGATGGCACCGGCGTTCTCGTAGGACTTACCAGAGTTTCAGACGTAGTCGGCTACGTTAAAGACAAAGACGGAAAGGTTTCTCCCTGTGACGGAGATCTGTTATACAGAGGCTACAGTGTAAACGACCTTATCAATAACCGTCAGGGAAACTTTGGTTTTGAAGAAACCTGCTTCCTCCTGCTTTTCGGTTTTCTTCCTGACGAAAAGCAGCTCAGTAATTTCAAAGGCTGTTTGTCCGACAGATATTCTCTTCCGGACAATTTCCTTATAAACGAAATACTCAGTTCACCATCACTTAACCTGATGAATCGTCTTCAGACCCTTACACTTCAGCTCTACAACTACGACGATTCTCCTGATGATACTGATGTTTACGAGACCTTGAGAAAAGGTTTGAACCTCATTGCGAAGCTCCCGACTCTTGCCTGCTATGCATATCAGTCAAAGCTTCACAAGGTTTACCACAATTCTCTCATCATCCATAACCCTAATGTAAATTATTCCATTGCCGAAAACATCCTTCATATGCTTCGCCCCGATGGAAAGTTTACAGACAAGGAAGCCAATCTCCTGGATGCCCTGCTGGTTATCCATGCGGACCACGGCGGAGGAAACAACTCCACCTTCACAAACGTAGTGGTAGGTTCAACCGGTACCGATCTTTATTCGGCTATCTGCGCAAGCCTCGGCTCCTTAAAGGGTCCCAAGCACGGCGGTGCCAATATCTCCGTATCCAGGATGATGGAAGAGGTGATCTCTGTCACAGGCTTCACAAATGATAAGGCAAAGATCCGTAAGGTTGTCACAGATCTCATCGATGGCAAGCTTTACGACCATTCGGGACTTATCTACGGCTTTGGACATGCGGTATATACATTATCAGATCCCCGTGCGGAAATCCTCCGCAGCCTCTGTCACAATCTTGCCTCTGAAAAGGGACTGATGCCAACCTTCAATTTCTACAAGCTTTTTGAGGATACCGTTCACGAAGTCCTTTCAGAGAAAAAGAAGAAGCCGTTACCGACCAATGTTGACTTCTACTCAGGTCTTGCCTACAGCATGCTGGGAATACCCGATGAACTCTATACACCGCTTTTTGCAATAGCACGTGTAGCAGGCTGGGTTTCACACAACATGGAAAACAAGCTCTACGACGGACGTATCATGCGTCCCGCCACGAAATACGTGGGAGAGCTGAAAGAATTCAAACCAATGAACGAAAGATAATGCCTACGAAAGCTTGAAAGGAGCAAGAGGGCATTCGGTTAAACCCGGAAACAGTTCAGACGGTGGACCGGGGGGACGGGGTTGGTAGTCCATTTTAGAAAAATGGACCACCAACCCCGTCCCCCCGACCCACCGTCTGAACTGTTACTAAACCCGGGAGGTCCTCTTGCTCCGCCTTAAAACTTGTGACACATTTGTGACTTAAATGTGCTATTATAGTATCAGAAATATTTTTTGTGCATAGCCGGTATCATAAAAAGATTTTCCGTACCGGAACTGATAACAGCATCAAAGCTCACCGATATTTATACTGAGATTATCACGGAGCTGAATAAATATGGATGATCCTGCAAATATAACTGATTTAAACAAAATCGATAAACAATTTCATTCTTTCAATGTCCCTGTGGAGTTACAGTTCGACCCCCTCACAGGGCTTCTTAGTCGACGCTCATTTCTTAAAAAAGCCCAAAATGATATCCCCGGACTCATAAAAAGATACGGTCAGGCAGTTGTCCTCACCCTTGACTTAAAAGACATGAAGGGTTTCAACACAAGCTTCGGTCAGGAGGCAGGAGACCGTCTGCTCTGCAGTATCTCGAATATCCTTAAGCAGCATTTCGGTAATGAATACTGCTCAAGATTCGGTGAAGACCGTTTCTATGTCTTCACCCGTGCAGTAGGCATCGATATAGAGCTGAACGGAATCATTAAACAGATACAGAATATCAACCATGGGCACTCCCTGCCGGTACGTATAGGTATCTACGGTATCGATGATGAAGAAATCTCCGTAGACGTTGCCTGCAACAGGGCTCGTATGGCCTGCGATACCCTGAGGAATAATTACAATTCCGGTTTCGTGTGGTTTGACGAAAAGCTGGCAGACGAGAATACCAAAAAGGACTATCTGGTCAGAAACCTGGATGCCGCCATCAAAAACGGCTGGATCCGGATATGTCTGCAGCCGGTAATGCGTACCCTCACAGGTGAACTTTGTGGTTTTGAAGCCCTCTCCCGTTGGGATGACCCCACCTATGGATTGCTGTATCCCAATGACTTTATACAGCTTCTGGAGTTAAACAGGCTTTCCTATAATCTTGATTTTTATGTGGTAAAGGAGGTCGCAAAGCTCCTCCGGAAAAGACAGGAAAACGGACTTCCGGTTGTCCCGATTTCGGTTAACCTTTCGAGAACTGATTTTGTGTTCAATGATCCCGTAACAGATATTTCCACACTAACGGAAGCCTTAGGAATACGCAAAAGTCTCATAAACATTGAAGTAACCGAAACCTCCCTGGTTTCCGACAACGGCATCATCTCGAGGAATATCGACAGATTCCATGACGAAGGCTTCCAGGTCTGGATGGACGATTTCGGAAGCGGTTATTCCTCCCTTAATGTCCTTAAGGATTATCTCTTTGACGAAATAAAGATAGATATGGGTTTCTTCACCAATTTCAACGACAGGGCGAAGACCATAGTTTCCATGATTATTGAGATGTCCAAAAAGCTCGGCATGCATACATTGGCAGAGGGGGTTGAAACAGAAGAGCAGCTCAGTTTCCTTAAAAGCATCGGCTGCGAAAAAATCCAGGGTAATATCTTCGGCAGCGCGGTACCCTGGGATATCCTCATGAAGGAACTTAAAAAGAAAGGCTACAAGTGGGAGTCAAGAAATGTTTCCGTCATGTACGACAAGGCAGGTCTCACCAATGTCATAGTTGACAATCCGGTGGCGCTGCTCCTTTATGACGGAAAAAATTTCAAAGGACTGTACAGCAATGAAGAATTAAACGAGACTCTTCTGACCGCCGGTTATAAGGATCTCCGGTCTCTGGAAGCAGATATGAACCACCCTGAAAGTCCCAAGGGCAGAAAGTGCAGAGATCTTGCCTTCAAGGCCAAAACCAATAACGAAGAAGAATATATGACCTTCCTTGCAAACGGAAACTACTACAGGCTTTCTTTCAGGATCCTTTCCTCCACCGACGACCTTTCCGTGATATTTGCCACCATGGACAGCCTGGTATATGAGCAGGAGCGGCAGTTCACCTCCGAACTGGATGCCCTTGCCAGAAAGCTAATGTTTAACTATGACAGCATTCATTACGTAGACCTCGACGAACACAAGGGAACCATCATTTCTACCAATATACCTTCCGAAACCGTGGGAAGTACCATCGAGAATCCGGAGACCTACTACTCGGATAATGTATCGGGATACATCCACCCGAGTGAGCAGGAACGATGGAAAAGCTTCGTCTCTCCGGGAAATATAAAAAATAAGCTGAGAGAGTATAAGAACGGCAACTTCTCGGCACTGTTCCGTATGCGCCAGGTAAACGGAAGCTATGAATGGACCGAGTTCACCGTTACCTCCTTCAGAGGTGACAATGCCCACAAGCTTCTCGTCAGCTCAAAGCCTGCCATCATTAATGACCCGGAAATCATGTGGATCATCGAAGGACTTCTAAAGAATGGTGCCAATGCTTCCGACCGTCACATCGAGGCGGAAAACGCCTGGGAAATTCTCATCAACAAGAGCTCCTACAGAATTTTCTGGAAGGATACGGAACTTCGATATGTCGGAGCAAGCAAAGCCTTTTACGATTATTACGATCTGACTCCCGAAAAGCTTATAGGCAGAACAGACGCGGAGCTTGATTTCCGAATCGACAGCGCCTCCGGCAGAAACATTGACAAAAAGGTTATAAACAAGGGTGAAGCTGTCATAAAGGCCCTGGGCAAAAATGTTGTGGACGGAGTGGTTCATCATGTGGCAGTAAACAAGTATCCGATGTATAATAAAGGTAAAATATGTGGTCTTATTGGATTTTTTGTGGACACGGAAGAGACTGATAATGAAGCCCGCCGGCTGGATCTCGAGGATCCGGTTACCGGACTTATGAACGTGAAGGGGCTTATGATTGCCATGTTGGATCTCGATGATAACTATAAAAGGACTCGGGAGAACTATGCTCATATCTCTTTTTCCGTAAGGGAATATTCCGGCATCGTGGAAGATTACGGTGATGCTGCTGCACAGACACTTCTGAAAAAAACAGCAGACATTCTGAGATCTGTTTTCAATACCGGTTTTATTCTTTCAAGAACCAATGGAGGTCAGTTTTCTATATGCAGAAAAACCACAAGCTTTAACGGCATGATGGATCTTGTACAGAAAGCAGAGGCCGAAATACACCGGATCGATATATTAAACGGCTTTAAATGTACCATTCATGCTGATTTCGGCATGGCCAGGGCTTTCGAATGCAGCTCTGTTCAGGATCTGGTAAACCTTTCCTATACCAGAATGAGGAAGAACAGAGGGCAGGACTATGAGACCTGAGTCTTGTCCGATACGTAACTATGGAGCGTGGTTTCTTTGGAACTCACGCTCTTTTTTATTCCCGGAGGGGATGGGAGTGAGGAGAAGTACTCATCCCGTTCCGGTTAAAGGAGGTTTTATGAAGAAACGTTTACTGATCGCTATGCTGATGGCTGCCTCAGTTTCCCTGATTGGATGTAACGGAAATAATCCAAATCCTCAACCATCGGGAGAAACAGAATCCTCAGCTGCAGACACCGAAGCCGAAACAATCGCTGAGTCGGAAGACCCGGTCGAAACTTCTGAATCAAAAGAAGAAAAGACAGAGACTGCGGAAAAGAAATCCGAGCCGATAAAGCTTCCTGATTTCGATTTCACAAAAGAAAATTTTCCAAGGCTTGATGGTTCCACCTCAACGGTACCTCTCGGTAAAACACTGACCTCAGCGCTTCTTGGCATAAGCGAAAAAGAAGCCGAAGATTTCTGTGTATTCAACCGTACTACCCAGTCCTTCCGGAATCTTCTTGCGGGAGAGGCCGACATGCTCATCGTAGGTGAACCCAATGCCAAGGTCTTTCAGGAGATGGCAGATGCAGGCTTCAAATACCGTATAGAGGATTTTGCAACCGATGCGCTTATCTTTGTGGTAAATAAGGATAACCCGGTTGATAACCTGACCACCGATCAGATCAGAGACATCTATTCCGGAAAGATCACCAACTGGAAGGAAGTCGGAGGTAATGATGCCGAGATCAAGGCCTTCCAGCGTAATGAAGGCGCCGGCTCACAGGCACTTATCCTGAAGCACATCATGAAGGATACTCCTATGGTTACCCCGCCTTCAAGTCTTGTAGCTTCGGAAATGGGCGAGTTGATGACAGCGGTTAAATCCTACGACAATTCCGCCAATGCCATCGGCTATTCCGTATACTACTACGCCAATGATATGGAAAAGGCAAAGGGGTTAAAGATCATTTCCGTTGACGGAGTAAAACCCGAGCCTGCAACCATACGTGAAAAGAAGTATCCTCATCGTAATGCATACTATGCCGTTATTCCCGAGGAGACAGACCCCTCGGACAGCAGAGCCAAGGCAGCAAGAGTTCTCTATGACTGGATCATGTCTGTAGACGGTCAGCGCCTTGTTGCGTCAAAGGGTTACGTTTCCGTCATGGATGTATCCATGTACGATGACAAGGGTACCGAAACAAAGGCTGCACCTGATGCAAACTACACCCGCCTTAATGACGCACCGGAAGGCACACTTACTTCAGTGGAGCCCGGCGAGGATTACGGCCTACTGCTTCCTTATTGCGGCAGTCCTCTCGTTGTGGATGTCCAGTACGGCGAGGATGAGAGTTACTCTTATATAGGCGGATACATGTGCGGCTTCTTTGATACAAAGGGACGCCTCATCACAGATCCTGTTTACAACAGCATCGAGGTTCTTTCCTACTATGATCCCGCAGACTACAATGAGTTTTATCTGCCGTATTATGAGGTATGTAAGTACGATCCTGTTGAAGGTGCAAAGAACAACAGCTCGGATGAGATAGATGTTCCGGATGAAAACATTCACCGCCAGCTTATCTCCCCGGACGGAAGCTTTGTTTCACCTGAATACGGCTACATCAGCGGCATGAAGGATCATGTATTATGTAAAGCCAACTCTGAGACCAATGATTTCGTGATCTACGATAACAAAGGAAATATCGTTCTCGATTACAAAACCCTGGATGAAGCCAATAACGGAAAACTTACGGAGCTTCTCAATGATACCGATTCTCTGTATGACGTTTCCTATGGCGACGGCTACTATGTATTCTATCTGTATGACAGTTACTACTACATTGATGAAAACGACCACAAGATAGCTATGGGTCCTTTCCAGTATGCACAGCCTTTCACCGATGGAACTGCATTTGCACGAAAGGATGACTCTGCTGTTATCATCAACAAGTACGGTGACAACATTCTGGGCAACAATTATGTTTACGCAGACAAGCTTAAGAACGGCAATATGCTTGGTGTTGCAGAAGACCATGTGGATGTCATCGATCCAAAGGGTTATCTCATAAAGACCATAGACGGCTTCGACAGCACAGGAGTATATCAGTGGGGCTTCTATGCAAGTGACTATACTGAGGATTCACGCTGGAAGAGAGCAGTATTTGACAATGAAGGTAACGAACTTTTCAGAGATGATGATGACGTATGGCAGTACTGCGACAAGATCCCTGTAGCCTTTGCCACCGGCACAGAGGAAGGCCCTAACCGCTCATATGAGATTAAGGACACCGGAGTATGGCTCATGAATGTCATGACAGGTAAGCGCATCTTTGTAAAGGGTGCCGGTTATGCCAATGCATTCTACACATTAAATGGTGTGGCAGACGTACCTTATATCGCCGTAAGTTCTTATGATGACACAACCAATAAAACCCATCAGTGGATGTATGACGAGAATCTGAATGAACTGATGGACTATGACGGTTATGTCAATGTTATCAGCGACAATCTGACCAATGAATGGCTGTTCTTGGGCTCAGAGGATTACAATGACAGCTGCAGGATCTATAACAAAGACCTGAAGGTTATTCTGGAAACCAAGGCTTATCCATATCTGTACGATGGTTATGCTTCATTCTTCGACGGAGATTCCTATGCTTGTGTTGACAAGAAGGGAAATGAGATTTTCCGCTATGTGATGACATCGCTTGGAGAAGATTGATTATAATCCAAAATATGGATGGCGCAACCGGGCAATTATTAGTAAAATTAGATTGAGGATAATACAATAACAGGGGGATAATATTATGAAGGAAGGAATAAAAGTAAACCGTAAGGCAGGCATCGTGGGTGTACTGCTCGTTGTATGTCTGGCAGCCGTACTGGTAATAGCTAAAGGAAAGCTTGGTGGAAGTGTAGGAGACGATGCAGCCATCCGAAGCAAACCAAAAGCAGCACCTGCAGGTGCTGTGGATCCAAATGTAATCTCAAGGGGAACAAGCCTGTGGCAGGGCCAGAGTTATATGATGAATGCCAAAAACGCTCTTAATATGGTCAACCAGCAAAGAGCAGGAAGCGGACTGGCCGCTCTCGAATGGGATGACAACCTTGCTGCATGTGCGATGATCAGAGCAACAGAGCTTCCATCACTCTTTTCACATTCAAGACCCGATGGCACCGACTGGTACACCGTAGCACCAAATATTATGTATGGCGAAAATCTCGCACAGGGATATAATTCTCCGGACGCTGCAGTGAACGCGTGGATGAACTCCCCTGCGCACCGCGATAACATAATGAACGCAAGCTTCAAGTCCTGCGGAATAGGCATCTATGAAAGCGGCGGAAAGTGGTACTGGGGACAGGAATTCGGATACTACTAAATTATCGTTGATATTCCTCAAACGAAATTGAAGAGCCTTGGTGCATGTGTTAAAATCAAGTGAGTGGCCCATAAGAGCCACTCACTTTTTTCATTGTATTAAACATGATAAAGAAATCGGAGCAAATATGAAGAAAATAAACATCGGAATGCTTGGTATCGGAAATATCGGAAAGGGAACCTATCAGACTCTCGAAATGAGCCGGTCAAAGATTGAACAGTCAACGGGCATGTCCCTTGAGATTGTGAAGATCCTGAATCGTCACCCTGAAATCGACAGAGGCATAGATATACCTAAGGAAAAGTATGTCACAGATGCATATGATATCATAAATGATCCGGAGATAGACATTGTCATCGAGCTTATCGGCGGCAACGAGCCTGCCACAACCTTCATGGCAGATGCCTTGAAAGCAGGAAAACATGTGGTGACAGCAAACAAAGCTGCCATCGCTGCCAACGGTCAGTTGCTTCAGGAGCTTGCTTACAAAAACCAGCTCATGCTCCGTTTTGAGGCCAGCGTTGCGGGAGGCATCCCAATCCTTAATGCTATCTCAAGTGCCCTCATTTCCAATGAATTCAGCCAGGTTCAGGGAATCCTCAACGGAACAACCAACTATATCCTGACAAAGATGACAGAAAACGGAACTCCCTATGAGGAAGTGCTGAAGGACGCTCAGGCAAAGGGCTTTGCGGAGGCAGATCCCACTGCAGACGTTGAGGGAATCGACGCAGCCAACAAGCTGTCCATACTTATTTCCCTTCTTTTCGGTATCGGCATCAAGCCGGTCGACATTCCCACAAAGGGAATCACAAAGGTGACAAGCGAGGATATCGCCTTTGCAAAGGAATTCGGCTATAAGATAAAGCTTCTGGCAACCGCTCACAATGAGGACGGAAAGGTTACCTGCAATGTTGAACCATCGCTTGTTTCCGAAAGCCATCCTCTTGCCAATGTTAATAATGAGTTCAATGCCGTTTACATCACCGGAAACGCGGTAGACAATCTTATGTTCTACGGCCGCGGAGCGGGACCTCTTCCCACAGGAAGCGCTGTAATTGGGGATGTGGTCAGTGTGGCACGAAAGATAGAGAAGGGTGCTGCCTATGACCTTCTCCCGCATCTCAGATATGATGCAGATCTCCGGTTTGCAGGAGAGGGAGCACATCAGTACTATATCCGCGTTCAGGCCGTGGATCATCCCGGTGTGCTCGGTCAGATCGCCTCTACACTTGGCGTTTACGGCATCGGCATCAAGACCATGATGCAGCGCGCCGGCGACAACACAGGCGGAACAGTACCGATGATTTTCATCGTATATGAGGTGGATAACAGCATTCTCACAACCGCCCTTAAGGTGCTGCTGAATAACGGCTCGGTTTCATCGGTTGATAATGTTCTCAGGGTACTGAGGTCCTGACTAAAAATACCACCGTCCCCGGTGGTATTTTTTTGCTGTTATTCAATTTCGTTTACAGACTCCAGTATTTCTTCTTTCAGGCGGCGGTTGACGGAGAGGGCTTTTTCTCTGGAGTCCTGAACCGAGTAAATATAGAACTTGATCTTTGGTTCGGTGCCGCTTGGTCTCATGGCAAACCAGGAGCCGTTGTCCAGGAAGAATTTCATGGCATTCTGAGCCGGGATATCTTCGTAGCCGTTTATATAGTCAATAATTTTAACTACCTTTGCACCCGCAAGTTCTGTAGGATGGTTTTCGCGAATGTATGTCATCATGCGTCCTATGCGATTGGCTCCCGCAATTCCCTCCAAAACAAGATTCGGCTCATCCTCAGCAAAGTATCCGTACTTTTCATATATCTCGCAAAGCACATCATAGAGTGTCTTGCCCTGCTTTCTGTAATAAGCAGCGGCCTCAGCCACCAGCATTCCGGCAGAGATTCCATCCTTGTCGCGGATTTCTTCGCAGGCTGCATATCCAACGGACTCTTCATATCCGAAGAGGTAGGTGTAGCCGTTCTCATGAAGGTATGGGATCTTACCGCAGATGTTCTTAAAGCCTGTCAGAGTTTCGAACATTTCCACACCATAGGCTTTCGCAATGATATCCGAGAGGGTGGAAGTGACTATGGACTTTATCATTGCCCCCTTTTCAGGAAGAGTGCCTGCAGTTTTACGGCCTTCCAGAATATAGTTTACAAGGAGATAACCGGTCTGGTTTCCGTTAAGCGGGATGTAGTTCCCCTCGTCATCTTTTATCTCAATAGCGAATCTGTCCGCGTCAGGATCTGTTGCCATAAGAAGCTCTGCACCGAATTCACGGCCGTAGCGCTCGCTAAGTTTAAATGCCTTGGGATCCTCCGGGTTCGGGTATCCTACGGTTGTGAAATCCGGATCCGGCATTTCCTGCTCCGGAACAATCTTCCAGTTCCTGAAACCACGCTCCTTAAGCATCTCACGGAAGGGGATGGAGCCGCAGCCGTTAAGCGGTGTGTAAACGAAGGGGATGTCCAGATCCAGCTCGTCACCGTCATGGATCTTCAGGCTTAAAACCTTATCAAGATACTCTCTGTCGTACTCTTCGCCGAGAACTGTGATGGCCCCTGACTTGATTCCCTCACCGTAATCGGATTTTTTGACTCCGGTCCAGATGTCGACAGCATTGATCTTCGAAAGCATTCCGTCCGCAACTTCGCTTGATACCTGACAGCCATCCTCCCAGTAAGCCTTGTAGCCGTTATACTCCTTCGGATTATGTGAGGCGGTAATGTTTATGCCGGCCTTCGTTCCCAGGCGGTTTACCATAAAGGCAAGCTCCGGGGTAGGGCGGAGAGAGGGGAATGTATAAACCTTTATGCCGTTTGCCGCAAATATCTCTGCCGCAAGCTCTGCAAATTCCTTTGAAAAATGTCTCGGGTCGTGAGCTATGACAACACCTTTCTTCATGGCTTCTTCGCCGTGGGCTATGATGTAATCCGCAATTCCCTGAGTAGCCTTACCTACTGTGTAGAGATTCATGCGGTTTGTGCCGGCTCCGACTTTTCCCCTGAGTCCGGCTGTTCCGAAGGAAAGATCCTTATAGAAGCGTTCCTCCTTCTCGGTTTCATCATCTTTTATGGAGATGAGCTCCTGCTTTAACGGGTCTGTATCCTCAAGCCGGTCCAGCCATTCTTCAAATTTCATCTGATAGTTCATGTTTGCCTCCTGTATCAGTTTTTCCTAAGCTTTATCATTACCACTAATTATAACTGATATGAGTAAGGTTTTCGAGTCAGAGCGTATAATAAAAGCCTCCTTATCCGGGTTTTATCGTAATAGTTCAGTAGGTGGACCAGGGGGGGACGGGGTTGGTGGTCCATTTTTAAAAATGGACCACCAACCCCGTCCCCCTGGCCCACCTACTGAACTATTACATTTTATCCCGAAATCGGAGGCTTGAATACACTATTTTTATGCTGCGTTTGCTGTTCCTATGAGTCTTGCCTGATACAGAGTATGTCTCAATGCGGGCGCAAGGATCAGGACTAAAACGATCTTTATGATAGTTGTGGGGATGAAGGGAATCACGCAGGCGGAGAGAGCAGCGCCTAAAGTATTGTGGGTCATGATCATGAACCAGAGTACTCCCACCGCGTAATTAAACAGGGTGCCTGCCAGGATTCCGGCAATGATCAGTCCGTAATATATGACTGCTTTTCTGTTTCCGTCTCTTTCTCCTGAAATCATCATTGCAAGTTCATAAAACATTCCTGCAAGGAGTGCCATAACCGGGAAGGAAATGATGAATCCGCCGGTTGGTCCCATGATGCTGCCCAGACCTCCGGTAAGTCCATGGAACACCGGTACGCCTATGGCTCCCAGGATTACATATGAAAGAGTTGCCATGAAACCGCGCCTGCTGCCTATAACTATGCCAGCAACCGGAACGATGAAGGTCTGCAGTGTCATGGGAACACCGCCGGGCAATGGGATGTTAAACTGACTCACGATAGAGATGATCGCAGTGAATAATGCTATCAGGCAAAGGTCCAGTGTTTTTGAGTTTCGCATGTTGTGACTCCTTTAAGATTGTTATTTTCCTACCATATTGGTTAACTATTTTTTGCCAACAGGTTAACTATAGATATCGAAACGGCATTTGTCAACCCATTTCGTTTTGTCGGTTAACATTGGCGATCTGTATTGAATGTCTTATATTGTTATAGGATATGACGATATTTAGGGTAATGAAATAGTTGTAGTGTGCGTTTTTCCATCGAAGGAACGATGGGGAATGGAGAATACTATGAGTATAGATATGTCTTTTTTTACGCGTTACGGGACTGTTGGGAACTATTCCAGGACGCAGAAAATGAAGCAGAAGGTAGAAGATGCCTGCTTCATTCGGGAAAATGATGATAGCAGGACTGAAACATTGAACCTCTCTCGATATAAATTATGGAAGAAAACACAAAATCACTTATCAAACTGAATAATGTCGGAAAAATCTACAGAACCGGCCAAATAGTATATGAAGCTCTTCATGACGTGAATGTGGAAATCATGGAGGGTGAACTGGTTGTCATACTGGGACCCAGCGGATCGGGTAAGAGTACTCTCCTTAATCTGGTTGGCGGACTGGATGCAGCCACAGGGGGTAATATCTATTTCGGCGGAGAAGAAATAACCGCTTTCGATGATAAAAGGCTGGGGCAGTTCAGGGCAAAGGATGTAGGAATCATTTTTCAGTTCTACAATCTGGTTCCGTCTCTTACGGCGTATGAAAATGTGGATCTGATGAGGGATCTGGGAATCGAGATCATGGATCCCCTGGAAGCTCTTGATCTGGTGGGACTTAAAGATAAAAAGAATAATTTCCCTTCCCAGATGTCCGGTGGACAGCAGCAGAGAATAGCCATAGCCCGTGCTATCGCCAAAAGACCGAGACTTCTTTTATGCGATGAGCCCACCGGCGCTTTGGATACAAATACAGGAAAGGAAGTTCTCAAACTTTTGCAGGATCAGAGCAGGATAGAAGGCAGAACCGTGGTTATGGTCACACATAATGCTTTATTTGCAGAAATCGCGGATAAAGTCATCATGGTCAAAAACGGTACAATAGATGACATAGTAATTAACGAAAATCCAAAGGATGCATTGGAGTTGAATTGGTAGGGGGGATATGAGTAAAAACCTGGGGATCAAGCTTATCAGAGATTTAAAGGAAAATGCGGTGCAGTTCCTTGCTATTTTTTTGATGTGCTTTTTTGCAATGTTTATCATGGAAGCCCTCGACTCTGTTGTAACAGGTCTTTCCAGTTCTTTAGATGAATACTATACCGTAACAAATTTCATGGATATGTCTGTTTCGGCAGAGAAGTTTTCCAGGGAAGATCTGTCCCAGATACAGAATCTCCCATTCGTCAGGAAAGCAGAGCTTAGATATACCATAAACGGTAAAATCAATTTAAACGGCAAAGAAAAAAAGCTGGAATTCAATTTCATCGAAGAAAACGATATATCAAAAATGCTGGTTCATAAAGGCGTTCAGTACAGCAAGGACCGGCACGGTATATGGATAGACAGATATTTTGCAGAAAAAAACGGAATAACTGTAGGTGATAATGTCTCCCTCATTTGTGAGGGTATCGCTTTTGATGAAATCGTCATGGGAATAATGGAAAATCCGGATCATGTCTACTTTATGATAGATGATACCTATACGGAACCTGATATAGGAGCATACGGATATGCATTTCTGGATTCAGGAGATTATCCGGGTCAGGACTTTCAGTTTGACAGCATTTACATTGATTTAAAAAATGTAACCAATCAGTTTGAGCTTACAGAGGCGGATAAAAAAGAAATAGAAAAGGCAAAGGCATATATACAGGATTTATTTACAAATACAAATATCACCTGCGTGTCAAAAAAAGATGATGGCGGACATAATTCGGTACATAGTGATAATGATTCGAATGAAACCCTGGAAATAGTCTTCCCCTGTCTTTTCATAACCATCGCTCTTCTGGGTATCGTATCAACCATGACAAGACTTGTCCTGAAGCAGCGAACCATAATAGGAACCTTCAAGGCACTGGGTTTTTCCCAAAAGACTGTATTTATACACTATATTACGTACTCGGTTTTAGTAAGCCTGATGGGATGTGTATTGGGTGCGTTGGCGGGATGGTTCAGTCTCGGACTGTATATATTTGATGTTTTTAAACTGTACTATTGCCATCCCTTTAACAGAATGGAGCTTTCATCAAGGATACTGATAGTTATAGCTGTAGTCACAGGAATGTCGGCTATGACAAATTATTTTTCCTGCAGAAAGATTCTTTCCCTGAGAGCCTCGGAGATATTAAGACCTGCACCACCTTCCGTTGCAGGTGCGGGGTTTATAGAAAAAACTCCTGTATGGAAGATGCTGAGCTTTGCCAGCAAATGGAACATAAGAGACATTAACAGAAATAAAATCAGAACCCTGGCCGGCATAATCGGTGTTACGCTTTGCACAGCTCTCATGCTTACGGCTTTCGGTATGGATGAGCTTAATAAGGGGGTTCAAACCTGGAAGTATTCCCGGCTTACACCTGCAGATTTTGAGATAGGTTTTGCTCCCGGAACAAGCTACGATACCGTCTATGATTATTCAAGACGTTTCCGGGGACAAATGGTGGAAAAGATTCAGACAGATATTACAAAGGGAGACGACATTGGCTTATATTATGTCACGGTAATGGATAAAGGTAATCTCTATATGTTCCAGGACGCATCCGGAGATTTTATAAATCTGCCGGACTCAGGAGTGGCTGTAAGTTCAAAGGTCATGGACGAAATGAAGCTTAAGATAGGTGATGAGGTCAGCTTCAGGATCCCGGGGGTAAGGGATAAGTTCAAGGCAAAGGTTTACTCTGTATTTAAAGTCCCAGATGAGCAGGGAATAGCCATGAAGCGTAGTTTCTTTGAAAGTATAAATGGCGAGTTTAAACCAAATCTCTTGTTTACCAACATGACTGTTCCAAAAAGATATGTTACCGAAAGGGAAGAAATTATCAGCGTTTTCTCAAAGGAAGAGTACATAAGAGCTATGAATCTGAAAAGAGCCTCCACTGATGCGGAGGTATACTATGTAATGGTTATCGCAGTTATGCTGGGAATAGTGGTCATGTACAATCTGGGCATTTTGTCCTTTGTGGAAAAGGTCAGAGAGATCGCCACACTCAAGGTACTTGGATTTTCAACGGGAAGCATTCGCTGGATTCTGAATCAGCAAAGTATAATAATCGATGGAATCGGTACGGTCATGGGACTTTTACTGGGAAAACAGATATTGATCTTTACAATGGCTAACATAGATTATTCTACAGATTTTATCTACCATATCAGCTTCTTGCCCTATTTACTGTCGGTGCTTGTTTCTTTTGTTCTTTCTGTCACAGTTAATGCGATGATCTCGTCGCGGGTCAAGACCATAAATATGGTTGATGCATTAAAGGGAGTAGAGTGATGAAAAAATTTATCAAACATGGAATTATAGCTCTTCTGATCATAGCCTGTGTTGGTGCGGGTGTATGGTATTATCTTCAGCCGGAAGAAATGATAGTTATTGTGGCAGAAAAAAATACCATATGTCCTGAGGTAAGCGGAACAGGCAGAATTTCAGGAGGCAAAAAAATCACTGTGTATTCCGATGTGTCAGGCATAGTGGATTCCAAAGCTGTCCGGATAGGTGACAGAGTCAAGTCAGGTGACAAGCTGGTGAATTATGTTGTGGATAATTCACAGCTTCAGGTGGATCTCGCAAGAACCGATGCGGAATACAGTAAAAGAATACTGGATGCGGATAAAGATAAAAAAGCCAAATATGAAAAGATGATGAATGAGGCCACCGCACAGATAAACAACTGCGCTCAGACTTACACCAATCTGGAAGAAGAACTCAGGACCATGACCAATAAAAGCTATGGTGAAGACCGTTTTATAACAGATGTAAAAAAGCAATATGATACGGATATCCTGAAGCTCCAGTCTCAGATAGCCCAGAAGGAGCAGGACGTAGCCCGGGCAGAGGTTGAGATAAAGAAAATAGAATTGCTCACAGGGGATGATGAAGAGGCCAGCAAAGAGAAGGTCGATAAAAAAACAGATAAAGCCATTGACTATCACGAGAGTCTGGCAGAGTTAAACCGGAAGCTTTATGATATTCAGGTTGACAGAATGACTCTTCCGGAGGAAGGCATGGACGCGGCCACACATGAAAAATATCTGGAGATACAGGCCAATATGGAAACCGTCCTGAAGCTCTGGTCTGAGGCAAGGGCGCAAAAGGAGTTTGCTCAGAACATGCTTGTGAGTAACGGAGACATTTACAGCAGAGAGCAGCAGGTCGCTCTGGACAACCGGAATCTGCAAAATGCGGAAAAAAATCTTAACGCAGCAAAATCCGGAACAGCTGCTACAGTTGACGGTATCGTGACAGCCTGCTTTGTAGATAAAGGTGCTTCTGTTGAAAAGGGCGCAGCTATAATGGAGATAGAATCTGATGATGAGTATCTGATAAAGATGAAGGTATCAAAGTTTGATATCACCTCCATAAGAACCGGCCAGAAGGCTGAAGTAAGAATCGGCGACAAAATATACGATGGTGAAGTGGAAAGAATCAATCAGTCTGCTGAAAATGATGCAAGCGGCAAGGCGAAGGCAGTTGTAGAAATAAAGCTTCACACAACGGATGCTCTGATCGTGGGTCTGGATGCGGATGTGACACTGAAGCTGGATGAAAAAGCGGATACCCTGGGAGTTCCCAATGACTGTATTTTTGACGATGATAATGGCTCCTATCTTTACATGATAAAAGACGGCATTGTCACCAAGGTATATGTAACCACCGGTGTGAGAGACAATACCACAACCGAAGTGGAAGGCATAGAAGAAGGAGATCATGTGGTCATGGATCCCTCTGTCATAGAATATGTCGGCGAAGAGGTTGCGGAGATCGTTTATACAGAAGAGAAAAACTAAAGAAATCCACCGGGGACGGTTCTCGCCGGCGAGAACCGTCCCCGGTGGATACGAAGTATCATGAATATTATTTTTGTCTTATATGAATTTTTACTCTGATACCACCAATGCATTTTTGTTGACAGCAACTTAAAGCAAACTTAGAATTATTCTAATTTAATAAAATCATAAACCGTTGAGGCGGAGATAAAACGGAATATGCTCTCACAGAGAGCCGGCGATGATGAGAATCCGGCAGAATTACAGTTTCGCAAATGGACCGCTAAGGGCACAATGAAAGGCAAATGATGGTTTTCCGAACATAGTTAACGAAAATGCCTCGGAAAAACCTGACCGGAAACGATGTTTTGATCAATCAGTTTCCTGCCGAGTATCCTGTGACGTAAGGCTTACGTCAGTAGCCGGAGATATGTTGGTATCTCGCAAAGCGCACATAGTATGTGAAGCAGGGTGGCACCGCGAAGAATATTCGTCCCTGGCAGAATCTTTTTTGATTCTGCCGGGGACTTTTTTTACATTTTCTCATTATTACTTAGGCGCAGCGGGATCTTTGAAAGGAGATTTCACAAATGATCATTCCATCTTATGAAACAGTAAAGCAGTACCAAAAGGACGCAAACTACCAGTACATTCCGGTATCCTGCGAGATCCTGTCGGATTTCCTCACTCCCATCACAGCACTGAGGATCCTGAAAAATGTTTCCGACCATGTTTTCATGCTTGAGTCCGTAGAGGGCCGGGACAAATGGGGGAGATTCACCTTTATAGGCTTTAACCCAAAGATGGAGATAACCTGTCTTAACGGAGAGTTCAAGGCCGGTGGGTTAAACATTAAAACCGATCGTCCTGACGATTACATCAGACAGCTTCTGAATGAGTATAAAATGCCGAAAATGCCGGGGATGCCGCCCTTCACCGGCGGACTGGTAGGCTACTTTTCCTATGACTACCTGAAATACTATGAGCCTACACTGAATCTCGATGCGGAGGATACAGAGCATTTCAATGACATTGACCTGATGCTTTTTGACAAGGTCATCGCCTTTGACAATCTGAAGCAGAAGATAATGGTCATCGTTGACATGAAGCTTTCCGGCGGTGAAAGCGCCTATCACAATGCTGAGATGGAAATCGAAAACATTGTGAAGCTCCTGAAAACCGGAGCTCCGAAAGAGGAGGAGCCCGGCAGGATTCTGAGCGAAGTAAGACCGTTCTTTGACAAAGAACATTTCTGCGGCATGGTGGAAAAGGCGAAGCATTATATTCATGAAGGAGACATTTTCCAGATCGTACTCTCCAACAGACTGGAGGCAGACTATGAGGGTTCCCTCCTTAACACCTACAGGATTCTCCGGACACTGAATCCATCACCTTACATGTTTTACTTTTCAAGCGCAGATCTGGAGGTTGCCGGAGCTTCGCCGGAGACCCTGGTCAAGCTTCAGGACGGGGTTCTTCACACCTTCCCTCTGGCAGGCACCAGACCCCGCGGTAAAACCGAGGAAGAAGATAAAAGGCTTGAGGAAGAGCTGCTGCAGGATGAAAAGGAGCTGGCTGAACACAATATGCTGGTAGATCTCGGGAGAAACGACATCGGCCGCATCAGTAAATTCGGCTCTGTGAAAGTGGAAAAATATCATCAGGTCGAGCGCTACAGTCATGTGATGCACATAGGCTCAACTGTCCGGGGTGAGATCAGAGATGACTGCGACGCTCTTGACGCGGTTGGTTCCATACTTCCGGCGGGAACATTATCAGGAGCCCCCAAGATCCGCGCCTGCCAACTCATAAACGATCTGGAAAACAACAAACGCGGCATATACGGCGGCGGCATCGGCTATATTGATTTCACGGGAAATCTGGATCTCTGCATCGCCATAAGAATCGCATACAAAAAAAACGGAAAAGTGTTTGTAAGAAGCGGCGCGGGTATAGTAGCTGATTCCGTGCCGGAGAAGGAATATCAGGAGTGCATCAATAAGGCAGCCGCAGTGGTGACGGCACTGAAGCAATCTGAAGAACCGGACTTTCTGTAATTTTTAGTGATTCTGCGATTTGATGAAATAACGTAAACGATTCATGTTGAAATCCATCTCGAAATCCCGGATTAAATATGACTGCCGTTTACGAATGATGGAGGTACTGATCTATGATATTATTACTCGACAACTACGACAGTTTTACATATAACCTTTTCCAGATGACAGGCAGCATCGAGTCTGATCTTAAGGTGGTTAGAAACGATGCCCTCACTGTGGATGAGATCAGGAAACTGAACCCTGCCGGAATCATTATCTCCCCGGGACCGGGACGGCCTGAGGACTCGGGAGTCTGCCCCGAAGTTATCCGCGAGCTAAAAGGCGAATTCCCAATTCTCGGAGTCTGCCTCGGAGAGCAGGCCATCTGCATGGTCTATGGTGCCACCGTGAGCTATGCGAAGCAGTTAATGCACGGAAAGCAGTCCGATACAAAAATCGACACCGACTGTCCTCTGTTTAAAGATCTTCCCGAGGTTATCAGGGTTGCAAGATACCACTCCCTTGCAGTGGTGGAAGAAACCTTGAAAGACACAGACCTGAAGGTCTGCGGCATCACCACCGATGGAGAAGTCATGGCAGTTGAAGACCGTGCAAATCTGGTCTTCGGTGTCCAGTTCCACCCCGAGTCCATCATGACTCCGGAGGGAGAAAAGATTCTGAGAAATTTCATTGAGCTGACGAAAAAACATTGACAATGTCAACCTCCGGTTGGATCATTTCCGGCCGGAGGTACTTTTAACTATACATATTTCTAAACCTAATACATAATTAGTATATATCTAGACTTAATACATATTTTACATAATTCTATTCATGATACATAATTTGCATATTTCTTTGTTTAATGTATAATTTACATAAAAGATAGGTTGTTTTGCATCAAGGAGGAAGAATCATGTTTTCGAACCCTTTTTCACCCATATTCGGTGGTAAGCCGGATGTATTTTTTGGTCGTGAAAGAATCTTGAATCTTTTTGATCATGCATTGATAGATGTAGGAAGCGATGACCGTGCAATATTTATCACAGGAACAAGAGGCTGTGGAAAAACCGCCTTGTTGGAACAATTATCCATCAAAGCTGCAGCCAAAAAAAGAAAAGTTATCGACCTTGGACCGGAAAACACCATATCTCAGCTGATATTTTCTTTGACCGGCTATGACGAAGTAACAAAAACGGTTAGCCCTCAGGCAAATGTAAACATTATGGGCATCGGTGGAGGCATAAGCGGCGGTTCCATATCCAAAACAGAGTACATCAGAAAAGAAAATCTTCAAACACTTTTTTTGGAAGCATGTTCGAATTATAAAAATGGTCTGCTTGTCACAGTTGACGAAATCCAGAAGGTCCCAATTGAAGATGTATCTTCTCTCTGTAATGCATTTCAAATGGCTTCCAGAAAAGGCTGCGATATCATGCTTGCTGTTGCGGGACTTCCATATGCTTATACTGAAATAATTAAGCATGAAGGTTGCACCTATTTACGTCGCGCTACGCATGAAGAACTCGGACTGTTCACCTGGGAGGAAGCTGCCGATTCATTTAACAGTATCTTTTCCAAAATAAAAGGCCTTGATATCGGTCCGGATATTATCGATAAACTGAATCAGGCGTCCTATGGACACCCTTATATAATGCAGCTCCTCGGCTACCATTTAATTCTTCATATCAATGAGAATGTTGCTGATAAAAAGCATACTGTCACCGATGAAGAAGCAAGTATTGCTATCACAAATTCACTATTTGCTTACGAACAACGTGCTTTAAAACCTCTATTGGATGAATTACCAAACGCCGAGCGAACATATCTATTGAAGATGTCAGAATGTCTGGATTCAGACCGTTTAGCCGATACCTCTAAAATTTCAGAACAGTCAGGTTTGCCTCTGAGTAAACTGAGCAGACCCAGAGCATATCTCATAAATCATGGAATAATCGCCTCTCCGGAACGTGGGAAAGTCATGTTCTGTATCCCATATCTTGCGGATTATGTAAAGAAAGAAGAACAAGTATCAGATGTGGTGACAGTTGCAAGACAACGAAGAGTTTGAGGATATCAAAATATCTCCGCGTTTAGGTTGCTGCACCCGGTTAGATTATATTCCAAACCGCGCTAAAGCCTCATAAAATTACATATTTTATGAGATTAGCAAGATGTAAGATTTCTTCTAATAAGTGAACTTTTTATGGCCGGATTGACAAATCTTTTTAAGCTGATATACTTTAATTATCAAGCAGCCGGCAGAGATGGGTGCCTCCATCCGATCTGGCGATAAAATGATTTAAGAAACGATCACCTAGTCTGCCAGGATCAGGGTGGTCGTTTTTATTTTACAAAAAACAAAACTAACGTGACTATAGCACATATCATAATGACAAACTGGATTAAATCCGGCCATTTGACGTACATTCATCAGCACCACCTCTCTTTCAAGCTCAGATCAGTGGAAGCACCACCCCGCCGACTGGCTATTATTATAGCAAACATCTGTTTTCTATTCAATAAATGTATTTCGAAAGGAATCAATTTTATATGAAAATCTGGATAGCGAGACACGGCCAGACCCGTTTAAATAAAATGAGGCTCATGCAGGGGAGGACTGATGAACCCCTGAACGAAACCGGAATAGCCCAGGCGAAAGCCGCACGAAAGAAGATTGGCGATATAAAATTTGATGCAGTTTACGCAAGTCCTTTGGATCGCGCCATAGTTACGGGCTCCATCATTGGCAATGTTGACCGCTCAGAGATCATCATTGATGACAGACTGATAGAAGCCGATTTCGGAAAATACGAGCAAAAGAAATATTATCTTCTTAACCCTGCCATGGTGCTTTACTGGTCCATGCCGGAGCTCTTCCCGGCACCGACCACAGTAGAAAAGCTTTCAGAGCTCATCGAGCGCAGCCACTCCTTCCTGAAGGAACTGGAGCAAAAAGACTACGAAAACGTCCTGGTTGCCTGCCACGGCGGCATCATGCGTCCCCTTTCCGGCTATCTCATGGACAGGCCAAACGGCATTTACTGGTGGCCAAAGCCAAAGAACTGTGAGATACGGGTTTTTGAATCCATCAATGGGAAGCACAAAATGATAGAGGATATACTTTGATGTGATTTTGGATCATATCCCGCGGGCATCCACTTTATAACTTTAATCATAAAATGTCATGTTATTAAAACAGATTCCGCCTGCTATGTCCTGAAAATCATCAAACTTATGCATAAATCTCACTCTATGCAATGATTTATGCATATTTTTTTGCATATTGCGTTTCAAAAATACATTTTCATGAATAAAAATACTTGATTTCCTTTATAAAAGGTCTATAATTTTTTGCAACAGTATAAACGCCCAGGTTATAAAACTATTTTTATTTATAACTTAGGCAAAGGGTTTGAGGAGGACAATATGAAGAAGAATCTTACAGTACTTATGGCTGCTGTACTTGCCGCTGCATCACTTGCAGGTTGCGGATCAAGCAAGCCTGCAGAGACAACCGCTGCCGCTACAACTGCCGCAGCAACAGAAGCTGCTACAGAGGCTGCCACAACCGCTGCCGCAGAGACTACAGCTGCTGCCGAAGAATCCAAGGCAGACAGCGCATCAGAAGGAACAGCAGAGATTCCTACGGATTTCACAACCATCACACCGGGAAAACTTACAGTTGGTACATCACCTGACTTTGCGCCATATGAGTTCTATCACGTTAACAACGGTACTCCGGAACTTGCAGGTTTTGACATGGCACTTGCCCAGAGAATCGCAGATGATTTAGGCCTCGAACTTCAGGTAGTTACTATCGATTTTGATGGTATCCTTATGGAGCTTCAGAACGGCAACATCGATCTCGGTATCTCAGGTTTCTCACCAAGCCCTGAGCGTAAAGAGACCTTTGATTTCTCAGACCTTTACTACACAGGCGGACAGGCATTTGTTATCCGTAAGGCAGACGTTGACAAGTATAAAGATTTCGAAGCCTTCAAAGGTCTTCCTGTAGGAGCACAGAACGGTTCTATCCAGATGGGTCTTGCAGAGAAGAATACTCCTGATGCCAACATCATCGGTCTTACAAAGGTTACAGACATCATTTCAGAGCTTGTTTCCGGAAAGCTCGAGGGCGCATTCATCGAGACAGCTGTTGCAGAGCAGTACATCAAGAACTATCCTGAGCTTCAGATTGCATGGGATGTTCCTTATGAAGCAGAAGGTTCTGCTATCGCTCTTAAGAAGGGCAGCGATCTCGCACCTGCAGTAAATGCTGTTATCAACAATGCACTTTCAGACGGATCAATGGCTGAGTACATTGCTACTGCTCAGGATCTTGCATCTGATGAGGCTAATGTTTTCGAAGGTCAGCTTGACGAGAACGGCAAAGCTACAGCTAACTGATACCAAAAAGAGCGATCTGATATAGTTTTTTAAAGATCGTGTCATAGCATCGGAAACCGAACCGATACATGGCATTCAGTTTAATATTTTTCTCCGGGCGTCCGTCCCGGAGATTTTTTCGATTTTTAATTTTGAAAGGCAGGAATTATATATGACCATCAGTTGGAGCAATATAACCAAACTCCTCAACTACAGCCCCATGTTCCAGCAGGGCCTGATCGTAACGGTGCTGCTGGCATTATGTACTGTTTTCTTTGGTTTCTTCTTGGCATTTGGACTGGCACTTATGCTTTTGTCGGATGTAAGACCTTTGAGATATCTCGAAAAGATAAAAACAGAGGACATGGAGAAAAAGAAGCGTCTTGATTTTATCGCTCGTTTCAATCCCGTGAAGTTAATTGCCAGTGCATATGTACAGTTCGTAAGATGTACCCCTATGCTGGTTCAGATATTCCTGGTTTATTACATTGTATTTGGATATATATCACTGCCAAAATTCACCTTCCTCGGCTTTATCCAGTTTGAGAGATTTTTCCCGGCTGCTGTGGCCCTGGCACTAAACTCAGGTGGATACATGAGTGCTGTCATCCGTGGAGGTATCGAAGGCGTTGACGGAGGACAGACAGAGGCCGCAAGGTCTCTCGGTATGTCCAAGGGACAGACAATGTACCATATCATCCTTCCCCAGGCAGTTAAGAACATACTTCCGGCTGTAGCAAACGAATTCGTCACCATCATAAAAGAGTCTTCTGTTTGTTACACCATCGGAGTTCAGGATATCATGTTTAATGTCAAGAGCGTGCAGTCAGCCACCTTCATCATCGCTGAACCGCTCCTCATGGCAACCTTCCTGTACTTCTGCCTGTGCTACCCGACATCAAAGATTATTGAACATGTAGAGAGGAGGATGCGTCAAAGTGACAACAGATAATACAGCACTGATCAAGGTGCGAAACCTGAAAAAACATTATAATTACGGAAAACTGAAAGCACTCGACGGTGTAAATATCGATATCAATAAAGGCGATGTAATGGTTGTCATCGGACCATCCGGTTCCGGAAAGTCAACATTCCTCCGCAGCTTAAATCTCCTTGAAGAACCTACAGACGGAAGCATCATCTTTGACGGGCAGGAGATAGTTAATTCAAAGATCAATCTGGATGCCTTCCGCCAGCGCATGGGTATGGTGTTCCAGCACTTCAATCTTTTTCCTCACAAGACCATCCTGGAGAACCTCACTCTTGCGCCTCAGATCGTCAAGAAAACCGGCAAGGAAGAAGCAGAAAAGAGAGCCCTTGAGCTTCTTGAAAGAGTAGGACTTAAGGACAGAGCCAATGCTTACCCCGTACAGCTTTCCGGCGGTCAGAAGCAGCGTGTTGCCATAGTTCGTGCTCTTTGTATGAACCCGGAGGTTATGCTTTTCGATGAGCCTACCTCAGCTCTCGATCCTGAAATGGTCGGAGAAGTTCTGGAGGTTATGAAGGAGCTGGCAAAGGCCGGCATGACCATGGTATGCGTTACTCATGAGATGGGCTTCGCAAGAGAAGTTGGAAACCGTGTCGTATTTATGGCAGATGGGAATATCATTGAGGAGGGTACTCCGGAGGATATTTTTGATCACCCGAAGAGTGCACGTCTCAAGGATTTCCTCGGAAAAGTTCTGGAAGCCTGAAAGTATTCGATAGATTAAAGATGCATCTCTTGAGAGGTGCATCTTTTTTGATGACAGCAACAGAAACTTTACGATACAATCAAAAATAGAAAAAAGAACAAAAAAATATCACCTGGAGGGAAGGACTGCATGACAGAAGTAAAACAGCAAATAATTGACTTCATCGAAAAGAACAAAAAAATCTTCACTGACTTATCGGACAGTATCTGGGAGAATCCGGAGCTGAGTCTGAAGGAGTTTAAATCGGCTGCCCTTTATGAGCAGGTTTTGGAGGAAAATGATTTTAAGGTCGAGAAGAATTTCGACGATATTGAGACTGCTTTTACCGGAACTTTTGGGTCGGGGCGGCCTGTCATCGGTATTCTCGGTGAATATGATGCACTTTCCGGTTTAAGCCAGGAGAGAGGAGCATTGAGTCATAAGCCACTGGAGACCGGTGCTCCCGGACATGGCTGCGGTCACAATATGCTGGGAACAGGAGCTCTTGCCGCTGCCTTTGGAATCAAGCATTATCTGGAAACCACAGGGCATGAGGGAACGGTTATCTTTTTCGGCTGTCCCGGAGAGGAGGGCGGAGCCGCTAAGGCTTTTATGGCAAGAGACGGGATCTGGAAGGATCTGGACGCTGCCCTTACCTGGCATCCGGAGGATGTAAATGAAGTGAAAACCGGAACCAACAACTCCACCATTCAGGTGCTTTATGACTTCCACGGAGTTTCCGCACATGCAGCCGGAGATCCGGAGCACGGAAGATCCGCACTTGATGCTGTGGAGCTTATGAATACCGGAGTCCAGTACCTAAGGGAGCATATGACTTCTGACTGCCGTGTACATTATGCCATTACTGATGCCGGCGGAATTTCCCCCAATGTTGTTCAGGAGCATGCATCGGTTTTATACATGGTCAGAGCCGGACTCGTAAAAAACTGTGTTGAACTTTTAAAACGCATCGATAAAATAGCTGAGGGTGCAGCGCTTATGACTGAAACAAGCTTTGAACGCACCTTCATTGACGGAACTGCGGATCTGGTGCCGAACTTCACACTGGAGACTGTGCTTTACGAAAATTTCAGGGAGGTTGGACTTCCTTCATACACTGAAGAGGAAGTTAGCTTCGCAAAGGCTCTCAGCGCCACCTGTCCGGAAAACCCGGCTCCCGGCTTTGCGTCAAGGCTTGACGGGCAAATCCGTGAGTATACAGCGGAGCAAAGTGAACATGGTAAGAGCGGCATAAACAATTTCCTTGTGCCTCTATACCACAGCACCGCATTTCAGGCAGGCTCCACAGATGTCGGCGACGTTTCCTGGCAGACTCCCACCGCACAGATACACGTTGCAGGTTTTGTAAACGGTGCTCCCGGTCACAGCTGGCAGAATGTTTCCTGCGGAGGTTCCTCCATCGGCCACAAGGCACTTATCCATGCAGGAAAGGTCCTTGCCTGTGCTGCGGTTGATCTTTATGAGAAACCGGAGATTCTGAATGAAGCCCGTACGGAGTTTGAAAAAAGAACTGCTACCGGCTATGTTTGTCCTATAGAGGACGGAGCGAAACCTATAGCCATTTAAAACTTGAGGATAAAACATGTTTGAAGGATTTTTACCGATCAATAAAAAGGATATGCTGGACAGAGGCTGGGAGCAGCCCGATTTTGTCTATGTGTGCGGGGATGCTTACGTAGACCACTCAAGCTTCGGCGCTGCCATCATTTCAAGAATACTTGAGGCCCACGGCTACAAGGTTGCCATGCTTCCGCAGCCGGACTGGAATGATCCTTCCTCTGTTACTGAGTTTGGTGAGCCCAGACTGGGTTTCCTGGTTTCTGCCGGGAACATGGATTCCATGGTGAATCATTATACCGTTGCTAAACGTCATCGAAAAACCGATGCTTACACCCCCGGCGGGGTAATGGGAAAGCGCCCGGACAGAGCTGCCACGGTTTACTGTAATCTCATCAGAAAAACCTATAAACATACTCCCATCATTATCGGAGGTATCGAGGCCAGTCTCAGAAGGCTTGCCCACTACGATTACTGGTCCGACAGCATTCGCCGCTCCATCCTTCTGGACAGTGGAGCCGATCTTATTTCGTACGGAATGGGAGAACACAGCATCGTTGAGATAGCGGATGCTCTTAACTCAGGACTTCAGGTCAAAGACATTACCTGGATCCCGGGCACGGTTTATAAGACGCGTCACGAGGATGAAATCTATGATGCCGTGAGGCTTCCTGATTTTGAAGAGATAAAGAGCAGCAAGCGGAAATATGCAGAGAGCTTTGCCACCCAGTACAGAAATACAGACCCCATAAGCGCAAAACGAATATATGAATGCTATGACGGCGCACAGTTTATAGTTCAGAATCCCCCTGCCGCACCTCTTACGGAAATGGAAATGGATGACGTTTATGCCCTGCCTTTCATGAGAGCATGGCATCCGGTTTACGATAAGGATGGCGGAATCCCTGCTTTTGGAGAGATCAAGGAAAGCATCACCCAAGCCAGAGGCTGCTTCGGTGAATGCAATTTCTGCGCCCTCACCATGCACCAGGGGCGAATCGTCCAGGTTCGTTCCCATGAAAGCGTGCTGGAGGAAGCGAAGCAGATAACTAAGGATCCTGAGTTTAAGGGGTATATCTTTGATGTGGGAGGTCCCACTGCGGAGTTCCGCGGTCCTGCCTGTGACAAGCAGCTTAAGCAAGGTGCCTGTGTCAATAAAAAATGCTTATGGCCGGAACCCTGCAAAAATCTCAAGGTCGACCACTCTGACTATGTGAAGATGCTTAGAGAGGTAAGGTCGCTTCCGGGAGTCAAAAAGGTATTTGTCCGCTCAGGTTTCAGATTTGACTATCTCATGGCGGACTCCAACAAGGAGTTCCTGAAGGAGATTTGTAAATACCATGTTTCAGGACAGATGAGGGTGGCTCCCGAGCATGTTTCCGATAATGTTCTGAAAGAGATGGGGAAGCCGGGTGTTAATGTCTACAATTCCTTTGTAAGGGAGTTTGAGAAGATAAACCGGGAGCTGGGGCTTAATCAGTATATCGTTCCCTATCTTATGTCGAGTCATCCTGGGTCGAGGCTTAAGGATGCCATTACTCTTGCGGAGTACATCCGTGATATGGGTTATATTCCGGAGCAGGTGCAGGATTTTTATCCTACGCCGGGGACTGTTTCGACAACCATGTACTATACGGGGCTCAATCCTCTCACCATGGAGGAGGTTTATGTTCCGAAGAATCCGCATGAGAAGGCTATGCAGCGTGCACTTATACAGTATAAGAAGCCGGAGAACTATGAGCTTGTGAAGGAGGCTTTGCTCAGGGAGCACCGGGAGGACCTCATCGGGTTCGGACCCGAATGTCTCATACGGCCGAGGAAGCAGAAGTCCGGCAAGCCCGGAAATAAGTCTAATAAACGGTAGTCCGTAGGACGGAGCCGGCGGGCATCCATTCATATCTGTTTCAAAATCAAATGAAAACCGAAAAGTTTTAGTAATATTTAAATCCTCTCCTCATGGTACTATATACGTACCAAAGAGGAGAGGATTACTTTTCTGTCCGGGCAGCAATGAAAATACAGTCAGCGGACAAAAGTATGGTGAATATTATGAAAAGTTATAAGAAATATTTGAGAAAAGTAACTGCCGGTCTTATGGTGGCGGTTATGTCAACGTTGTCTATATCGTCTACGGTTCTTGCGGACAATGAGGTTTCCGTGGTTATTTCAGAGTACGGGCCTTTGAGTGCACAGATGGGAGAAACTGAGGCTGCGGTGGCAAATGAGGGGCTGGCGGTTTCGGCATCCGATACTGCATCATCAACTGCAGCCGGCACTTCTCAGGTTGTTGAGGCAGGAGCTTCTGTTACGGTCGAGGTTTCAGGAACCGGTTCTTCAGCAGCTTCACAGACCTCAGAAGGTGCTCAGGCGACAGCTGCTACTGCTGCTGCAGGCACAAACCAGTCTGCTCAGATTTCGGAAACATCGGCTGCAGCAGGCCAGGCTGTTCAGACTTCAGAAACAAGCGGCACTCAGGTTGCGGAAACAGCTTCAGGAACTGAAAACTCTCTGTATTCGGCACCTACCGCAGAATCAGTTCAGGTTTCAGGGTCTACAGCAGCACCTGACCGGGCTGCCGTTACTGTTCAGTCCGCAGATTCTGCAGCAGCTGAATCCGGTCAGACTTCCGGAGCAGTTCAGTCAGCAGATTCTGCAGCATCAGCAGTCGCTGAGGCCGCAGCTTCAGAAGCTCAGACCGGCAACTACTTCCAGTCTGCAGCTACAGGTTCAAAATTTGTAAAGACTGCCCTTACAGCGACACCTGATGTAAATGCAAACTTCATGATTCTTGTGGATGCGGATTCAAACCTTATTGTGGCAGAGAAGAATGGGGAATCAAAGATGTACCCTGCATCCATGACCAAGGTCATGACCCTTCTTGTTGCCTGTGAGAACATTACCGATCTTGATCAGGAAGTGGAGATAACAAGCGATATCATTGATTATGTCAATGATAATGACGCTTCAAACTGTGGCTTCAAGGCAGGGGAGATCGTAACCGTTAAGGATCTTTTATATGGTCTTATTCTTCCTTCCGGAGCTGATGCGGCTCTTGCTCTTGTGAGACTTATCGCCGGCTCCGAAAAGCAGTTCGTAAATCTCATGAATCAGAAGGCCCAGGAGCTTGGTATATCAGCAACAACTCACTATACCAACAGTACCGGTCTTTACAATGATAACCATTACACTACAGCAAAGGATATGGCATTGGTCATGAAATATGCTATGGCAAATCCTTACGCAAGTGCAATTCTTTCAACAAGAAACTACACAACAAAAGCCAGCAATAAGCATAGTTCCGGAATCAGTTTCTCAAACAAATTCCTGACCCGCATAGATACCCAGTCCACCGGCGGAAAGGCGCTTATGGCGAAAACCGGTTATGTTTCAAAAGCCGGCAACTGTGCGGTATCCTCCTTCACCGGTCCAAGCGGATCACATTATATCTGCGTTACAGGAAAAACTTCCGGAGCATGGAATGTAGTTTACGCTCATGCAGATCTTTATAAGAAATACGGAAAATAATGCCGCATCTCTTAACAAGCTGTCAAGTTTACCCGGCTGAACTGTTACACATAAATTAAGTCAGATCTGCATTGTCATATACATTACCCGTCGCCTCTTTGGCGGCGGATTTCTTTTTATATAAACTCTTATTAAGACGATATTAAATAGGTATAGCATTAAATCCTGTGCTATAATTTTAGCTAGATTGTGTTGTGTCAGGTTTTCCATGAAAGCCTGATATGTAACACCGGTTCAAATCGAAGTGAAGTTTCACCGGACCGGCGTTCATAAAATGGAGGTATATATGTCCGGACTTTTGGAAGATCTCGTCGACCCCGCGAAAATCGTCGTGATAAAAATTGGAAGTGTTCCCAAGCAGTTCAGAGTAGAAAAAGAGCTTGCCATCGGAAAGCAGAGTTTGTTCCATTTTAAAAATGATGACAAAATCTCTTTGGAATATCCCCTTCTTGATAAAAAGCAGGGGAAGCTGAGCCATACCTTCGGAAACTGGCATTATGCCAATCTCACAGACAGCAATGTCACAACCATCAATGACGTAGAAGTGGAATTTGGTTCATATACCATCCTGAAAAACGGTGATGTTATCCGAATCAAGAATGACGAGGATATGCTCATCTTTGTTTTTCTGAAGAAATTTGCGGGAAATCTGGAGTGGAAGCGAGTGCCTCTTAATCCGGAGCAAAAGGTATATCATATCTACAGTCATGTCAGTGATTATCTGAAAAACCGAAAGGGAGAACCGGCTGCTTCTACAGATGAAACAAGGACAGAATCTGAGCATCATGCGGTGGTACGTTATACCGACGGAAGCTGGTACGTTGAAGACATTGACACCACAAGAGGTGTCCTTGTGAACCAGAACAAGATTGAAGGTTCAAGGAAGCTGGAGCTTTATGATGTTATAAACATTGGCGATACCCATTTTGTTTTTGTGGGGGACTATCTTGCTTATAATCATGAAACCTTCAAAAACCATGACCTGGAGATCCATATCCAGGAGCGTTCAGTGCGGAACATGTTTAAAAAGCAGATTCTCCTGAAAGACATTAACCTGAAGATAGAACCGGGAAATATGGTTCTGATCCTGGGAGGTTCCGGCGCAGGTAAGACCACCTTTATCAATGCTGTCACAGGCTATGAGAAGGCGAAGGCAGACATCACCCAGGGTGACCTTAATGTTTATAATGACTATTCAAAAATGAAATACAAGATCGGCATGGTTCCACAGCAGGATCTTCTTCGTGGAGACGATACCGTTATCATGACTCTTACCAATGCTGCGGAAATGCGCATGCCAAGTGATACAAGCTTTGAAGCCCGGAGATCCCGTGTCCAGGATACTCTTGATCTCTTTGGTCTTGATTCGGTTAAAAATGAACTGGTTGATAAGCTTTCAGGCGGTCAGAGAAAGCGTCTTTCCATAGCTGTTGAATTCGTAGCGGATCCAAGCCTTTTCATTCTTGATGAACCGGATTCCGGTCTTGACGGAGTTATGGCCAGGGATCTTATGAGACAGCTCAGAAATATCGCAGATCAGTATAAGATAGTCATGGTCATAACACACACACCGGATCGAGTTATCGACCTTTTTGACAAGGTTATCGTTCTGGCAAAGAACAGCAGTCATACCGGACAGCTGGCATTCTATGGAAGCATTAGCGAAGCCAGGGAATTCTTTAATAAAGAAACCATGGAAGACATAGTCCTTGCCATCAACAGCGAGGGAGAGGGCGGTGAAGGTCAGGCTGATGTTTTCATAGAAAAATTCGCAAAGCTTCAGGCTGAAAAAGCGGCGGCTGCTGCCGAAAATGCAGAACCGGAGCCGGATGATGCGGAGGTAAAAACCGAAACCGGAGAGAAGGTTGCGTCTGAGAATATTACCGCCGACGACAAGCCAAAAGCCGGTCCGGTCCCTTCCGGAGACAACTCCACTCCCCCGAACCCGGAGGTGGAAGTATCACTCACATGAAGGGCACCTCGGATATATCATCCGAGAAAATATTTTGTAAAAGAAATGAGGAAGCAGCAAATGGATGATGCTATTCACACCGGAAGGTTAGGACAGATTAATATTTATCTCGGAAAGCTCTTCCGCATCTTTGTTAATGAACGTGACTGGAAAGGACTTCCCCTGTCTGCAGCCATCGCTCTGATGGTAGCTTTTGTAATGGGAAAGAGCCTCTTCACTAATATGGAAAGACTTAAGGCAGGATCCTTTGCCATTGTCTGCGTCTGCATATGGAACGGTTTCTTTAATTCCATTCAGGTGGTATGCCGGGAGAGAGCAATAGTCAAAAGAGAGCACAGGGCGGGGCTTCACATAACCGCGTATATCGGTGCCCACATGATATATCAGGCCATAATGTGCCTTTTGCAGGTCATCATCTCCATCGTGGTATATAAACTTTACGGCATCAAATTCCCGGAGGAAAGTATCGTCACCGGATCCTTTACTCTGGATTTTGCCATCACTCTGTGGATCATCACCTTCTCCGCAGATATGATCGCCCTGATGATATCCTGTATTGTAAGGACAACCACCGCCGCCATGACGGTGATGCCTTTCCTTCTCATAATACAGCTGGTATTTGCGGGAGTCATTTTTTCCTTCAGCTCAGGACCTGCAGTCATAGTAGAAAAGATGACCATAAGCCACTGGGGCACAGTTGCCATATGTGCTGTTGCGGATTACAATTCACTTACTTCACATGCATTGTTCTCAGCCATATACCAGTTCAGGTCAGTGCCTGAGGTTCAGTCACTGGTGGACTACATCCAGAGGACCGAAATCCGTTACAAGATGGACCTTCTTTCAGCCCAGTCCATGCAGAACCCCCTTTATGCAGGAACCATCGACAATATCCTCCATTGCTGGGGTGTCATCGCGCTGATCGGCATTGTATGTATAACAATCGGAATCATTTCACTGGAAATGATAGACAGAGATAAACGATAAAACCGTCCCCGGTGGGCTCACACTTCAAAATCAGCTTAAATGATGGCATGAAAAGAGGGCTATCGCCTGGATGATAATCATCTAAAGCGACAGCCCCTTTTTGATTTACACGGTGGATTCCAGCCAGTTCACAGAACACTTCAGTGTCTGATGAGGCTTTTCTGAGTTTTTTTCCTCAATCTGATCTATGAGGATTTCGGCTGCCTTCTGGCCTTCCTCATAAGCCGGCTGGACAATGGTTGTAAGCTTAGGGTCAGAGTATATGGCCCATTCA
>Ga0256404_1001973_pt1 | contig 47103 bp, 40 predicted proteins | sample RumenRJG_01DNA_FD_185990 | JGI IMG/M metagenome (GOLD analysis project Ga0256404, IMG submission 185990) | Bovine rumen microbial communities from Lethbridge, Alberta, Canada - RJG_01 | ecosystem: Host-associated > Mammals > Digestive system > Stomach > Rumen | place: Canada: Alberta | collected... | reverse complement strand
CGTCCTGCAAATCCGCCCTGGTCACCTGCACGTCCGCCTTCTCTGCGGAATCCGCCCTGGTCACCGCTGCGGCCGCCTTCTCTGCGGAATCCGCCCTGGTCGCCGCCGCGTCCGCCTTCTCTGCGGAATCCGCCCTGGTCACCTGCGCGGCCGCCTTCTCTGCGGAATCCGCCCTGGTCGCCGCTGCGTCCGCCTTCTCTGCGGAATCCGCCCTGGTCACCTGTGCGTCCGCCTTCTCTGCGGAATCCGCCCTGGTCACCCGCGCGTCCGCCTTCTCTGCGGGATCCGCCCTGGTCACCTGCGCGGCCGCCTTCTCTGCGGCTTCCGGACTGTGCGCCGTCTCTTCTGCCGCCCTGTCCCTGGGCATTTCTGTCTCTCTGGGATCCGGAGCGGCCGTCACGGCCGTACTGCGCGCTCTGCGTCTTATCTTCTGCGTTTTCTGCGCCTTTGCTCTGTGCTGTCGGCTCAGCTGTCTGCTCGACCGCTTTCACTGCGGGTTCTGCAGCTTCTGCCGCAGGTCTTGCGGCAGGCTCTGCCTCGACAGCTTCCGCCTTAGGAGCAGACTTCTCCTCTGCTTTCGGGGCAGCTGTTTCTGCAGCCTTCTGCACAGACTTTTCCTCTGCGGCGCTGACGGCGGACGCCGCCTCAGCGACAGGCTTCTCCGCAGTTGCAGGCGTCTCGACCGCCTTTACAGGCTCTGCGGCTGTTTCGGCTGCTGCGGGAGTCTGAACCTTGATTTCCTCTGCGACAGGAGCAGTCTCCTCTTGTCTCCTGGGCTGTCTCGCGACCGGCTCGGGCTTATGGAAATCGACCTCCATCTGTGTGGGCTTTACCGTAGGACGGATGATCTTGTGCGGAACAGGCTTGGCCTCCGTCTTCTGACGGCCTGCAGGCTGTTCTCTGCGCGTACCGCTCTGTCCTGCGGGCCTCTGTTTTCTTCCGCTTCCGGCAGAAAACGATCCTGTTCCTTGGCTGGAGTAAGATCCGCTCGAATAGGCGCCCCGCTGTCCGGAACTCTGACGGCTCTTACTGCTGTTGCCCGTCACGATAATGATTTTTTTCTTCTTTACAGGAGCCTTGCCGTCTGCCGCCGGTCTGGGCTTCTTTGCTGCTTCTCCTGCTTTTTTGTTCTCATTTGCACCTGTATTCTCTGTTGCCATTTACTCCTCTTTCTTCCCGCTGCCTAGCAGCTTAAGTATACTATCCGCAAGCCCCTGGTCCGTAACGGCGACGCAGGACCTGTCCTGCTTGCCGATGGCGTGCCCCAGTGTCTCTTTTACACCGTAGAAACTGAACGGTATATGATAAAAAGTACATTTATTGCTGATCGTACTCACGGTATTCTTCTGTGCGTCTTCAGCTATGATCACCAGCTTCGCTTCTCTGCACTTGATCGCTTTTTCACACAGGAATCCGCCGCTCACTACTTTGCCGGCTTTCTGTGCGATTCCCAGCAGAGATAAGAGTTTATCCATCTGAAGACACCTCCCATCTCCGTGCAAGTTCGTCAAAGATCTCATCCGGTATGGCTGTGTCAAGGGATCTCTGCAGAGAACGCCTCTTCTGTGCCGCGCGCAGGCAGGCCGGATCGTCGCAGAGATAAGCGCCTCTGCCGTTTGTCTTGCCCGTCCTGTCCAGTTTGATCTCCCCCTCGGGCGTGCGCACGATCCGGATCAGACTTTTCTTCTCCTTCATCTCGCCGCATCCCGTACATCTGCGCATCGGAATCTTCTTTGGCATCCTGCCTCCTAACTGAACACTGTATTATTCGTCGGTTTCCTCAGATTCGCCCTCGTACTCGGACTCGGGTTCCTCCGCGTACTCCGCGTTATCCGTATACTCTTCGTCGTAATCTTCCTCGTAGTACTCGTCGTCTTCGTAGTCTTCGTAGCGGAAGCCGGGCGCGTCCTTGGCCTGCGTCTCGCTCTTGATATCGATCTTGTAACTGGTCAGCTTGGCGGCAAGGCGCGCGTTCTGACCCTCTCTGCCGATCGCGAGGGAGAGCTGATAATCCGGAACGACGACCTTTGCCGTCTTCTCCTCGGGATCCGCGAAAACCGCGACGATCTTGGCGGGAGAAAGGGCATTCTGAATGAGGTTGCCGGGGTTCTCGTCCCAGTTGATGATATCGATCTTTTCGCCGCGGAGCTCCTCGACGATATTATTGACACGGATTCCGTTGACGCCGACGCATGCGCCTACAGCATCCACTCTGGGATCGTTGGAATATACAGCGATCTTCGTGCGGCTGCCGGGCTCGCGCGCGATGCTCTTAATCTCGACAACGCCTTCCTGAATCTCCGTCACTTCCTGCTCAAACAGTTTTTTGACAAGTTCTGGGTGCGTGCGGCTCACGAGGATGCGGGGACCGCGCTGGGTCTTGCGCACATCGATGACATACACCTTGATCCTGTCCTGAGGCTTGAGGTTCTCGCCGGGAACTGTTTCCTTCTCATTGAGAAGTCCTTCCGCCCTGCCCAGGTTCACGCTGATGCTGCCGCCGTTGATCCTCTGCACGATACCGGTCACGATACTCTTCTGTTTGCTGAAATAATAATCGTATATAGCGCTGCGCTCTTCTTCGCGGATTCTCTGAAGGATTACGTTCTTGGCGATCTGTGTCGCGATTCTGCCAAAAGACTGACTGTTGATCTTTACATCGATCTTATCGCCGACCTGAATGGCCGGTTTGATCTTGACGGCTTCCTCAAGCGGGATCTGCAAAAGATCATCCTCGACATCGTCTTTCGTCTCCACGACCTCTTTTTCCGCGACGCAGAAATACTCGAAGGTGTCACGGTCAACCCACACCTTGATATTGTCTACCTTGCCGAAATTATTCTTGCAGGCAGTTAAAAGCGCATTTTCTATCGCTTCGAACAAAGTCTCGCGCATAATATTTTTTTCTTTTTCAAGCGCTTCAATTGCATCTTTAAGTTCTGTGTTCATCTCGTCTCCTTTTCCGGAACCAGTCGTAAATACTCTTACTTCAGATGTCCAGATACAGCCTGAGTACAGCTATATCTTTTCTTGGAATAACTACAGTGCGGGGGCCGTCGTCAGTGCCCTCCTGCTCTGTCTTTCCTTTTTTCTTTTTCCCTCTCGAGACCGGCGCGGGCTCGATCTCGATCGTTACCGTTTCTGCGTCCCAGGCAGTCAGGATTCCTTCGAACTCCTTTCCTCCGATCTCAGCAGACGGCTTAAACAATTTGCCTTCCACTTTCTCGCCGATACTGTTCTGCAGATGTCTGTCCTTTGTCAGTGTTCTTCCGAGTCCGGGGCTTGAGACGACCAGTGTATAAGGGTCACTGATCAGATCTGCCTCATCAAGCCTGTCGGACAACTCCCGGCTCACCGCCTCGCAGTCCAGTATGCCGACGCCTCCGTCCTTGTCGATATAGATGTTGAGGTAGTACTCGGAGCCTTCCTTGATGTACTCAACATCATAAATGTATACACCGTGCTTTTCGGCGATCGGTTCCGTCAGCTTCTCCGCCTCCGTCTCGATCCTGGTTCTGGCTGATATCTTGTTGGCCATATTCCTCCTCGACCGGTATCCGGTCATGCAGGGCTCGCATTGCGAGCCGCCTCGCGGGTCGCTGCGCCCTCCCGGCGTATTCCCTCGCGTGCGATCTTCCTGTCCGGGCAAACCCGTTTCAGGACATCAAAAAAGTGGACTTGCAAGCCCACTTCTTAACCTTACCATATTCAACATTAGCAACTTACCACAAATAAACTTAAATTGCAAGTTTTTTCGGAAAATTCCTGCGATTTAGCCAAAAATCCCCTGCCGCGGGTATGGACAATACCATCAAAGCGGGCTTTCGGGAATAAGCGATGTCGTGATTTCCGATTCATCCTCGATGCATAGGCAGTGGTGTGATAACCGATTCAGGCTCCGTGGACACGCATCAAAAAAGCTGCCAGTCGAAACTGACAGCTTAGTAGCTCGTACGGGAATCGAACCCATGATTCCGCCGTGAGAGGGCGGCGTCTTGACCCCTTGACCAACGAGCCATTTGCTTAACGCATAAATTACTTTAGCATAAGATCGTTGGTCATGCAAGCACTTTTTTCAAATCTTTTTTATGCGGATCAAAGAAGTCCGGCAACAAATTCCTCCACTTTCTTCATATCTTCCGTGGGCTCAAATCTTGCCACGACATTTCCTTCGCGGTCAACAGCGAACTTGGTGAAATTCCACTTGATATTAGGGTTGTTCTTGTAATCCTTGTCGATGGTCTTGAGCATAGCACTCATGGCAAGTGCCTTGGGGCCGAAACCAAATCCCTTGAAGCCCTGCTGCCCCTTCAGATAAGTATACAGGGGAAGCTCGTTCTCACCATTGACATCAGATTTCTTCATCTGCGGGAACTGTGTATTGTATTTGAGTGTGCAGAACTGATGGATCTCCTCATCGGTTCCGGGAGTCTGTCCGGCAAACTGATTGCAGGGAATATCGATGATTTCGAATCCTCTGTCATGATACTTTTCATACATTTTCTCAAGTGCTTCGTACTGAGGAGTAAATCCGCAGCCCGTCGCAGTGTTGACGATCAGAAGGACCTTTCCCTTGTAATCGCTCATTGCTACATCTTCACCTTTTCCATTCTTGATCACATAATCATAAACACCCATTTCCGTTCTCCTTTCTATATATGAATAGTATCATTTTTCTTAGTTTTATTCAATTATATTTTGCGCAATCTATCTTGTCAAGCATAAATCTGAACGATTTTTTGAAAACTGTTATTACAGCTAAAGCCCCCTCCGGACCGCCACAGCCGCGATATCCATATCGCACCCCATGCCGGCCCCGAGGGGGCCCGTCAAGTTCCTTATGTCTATCCGGAAATCCGATCAGCGGATTCCCCGATCCTGCGCCTCTTTAACAAGAAGGTTTATGTTCGCCTTTTCATATTCATTGAAGCGCTCATTCTGGTTAGCGTCGAATTCCTCCGCAGGAATCGTTCCCTTGTACCAGCTCTTGCTCTCGAAGTATCTCCTGAATTCTTCCCCGGTGAAGATCCTGCCTTTTCGGGCGTAGATCTCATTCAGGGCAAACAGTACTTCTCTGTCGGTGAGACCGGAGATCTCTTCCTCGGAGTAATAGCGGCTGTTGCTGTCCGCCAGGATATAGTCTCCCGAAAGGACCTCCTGCTCCTCTTCCAGCTCTTTTTTGCGCTTGGCTTCCTTCTCATCGATCTCAGCCTGCTTCTCCGCTCTCTCCTCGGCTTTCTTTCTCTCCTCTTCTTCTCTGGCCTTTTCCTCTTCTTCCTGCTTCGCTTTTTGGGCCGCTTCCTCCTCGGCCCGCTTCGCTTCTTCCTCCTGACGCTTCTTCTCCTTGGCTTCTTCCTCCGCCTTCCGGGCTTCCTCTTCCGCCGCCTTTTTCTCCTCCTGGGTCAGCTCGCCGCTGCCGGCGTTCTCAGACGCCTGCGGAGACCCGTAAAGCCTCTGTGCCTCGCCGGTCAGTATTCCGCTGTCGAGAAGAACGAAGAGAAAAGCGATCAGGGAGATCACAACGATGCCTCCCAGGATCACACTTACCACATTTCCTTTTTTCTGCTGCCTGATGTCGGCTTTCTCCTCCCTGTCGATCTCGTCGTTGGGGATATAGTCTCTGTTTCTACCCCTGCGCGGGTCTTTGTCAGTTCGCATAGTCACCTCCGTCAGTTCATGATATCAAAGAGCGAGATCTGGTTGCTCTCAGGAAGATCTCCCAGAAGTCCCATGGCGTGCATCTTCTCCACCACGGTCTTGGGGACCTTGGTCCTGTTCCAGAAATCGTCTCTCGAGATAAAAGGTCCGTCCTTGGCAGCTTCCACCACGGCGTCCGCTGCTTTTTCACCCATTCCGTCGATGCTCGTGAGCGACGGCATGATCTTTCCGTCCACGATCTTACAGTTTCTTGATCCCGCTGTAAAAATATCGATCGGCGTAAACTCAATGCCCCTCGCGTACATCTCCCTGACGATCAGGCAGTCGTCGAGCGTGGCCAGTTCTTTGGGCGTGAGCGTATCTTTTCTTTTATTATATTCGGCCATGACTTCCAGCAGATGCGCCTGGCCCTGGCACATGATCTCATAGGAGAAAGCCGAGGCCCTGATGCTGTAATAGGCGGCATAGTAAGCCAGAGGGTGGAATACTTTGCAATAGGCGATTCTCAGTGCCATCATAACATAGGCGGCCGCATGGGCCCTGGGGAACATGTACTTGATCTTCAGGCAGGACTCGATATACCAGTCCGGAACGCCTGCAGCTTCCATGGCTTCCTTCATCTGCGGAGTCAGTCCTTTACCTTTACGGACGGATTCCATCGTCTTAAATGACAGTGATTTGTCCATATTCATGCCGATCAGGTAGGACATGATGTCGTCACGGGTACAGATCGCCGTCGAAAGCGTAGCTTTGCCGCTCTGGATCAGCGACTGCGCGTTGCCCAGCCACACGTCCGTTCCGTGGGACAGACCGGAGATGCGGACCAGCTCCGACATGGTCGTGGGTCTCGTGTCGTCCAGCATACCGATTACGAATTTGGTGCCGAACTCGGGGATTCCCAGAGAACCTACGTCTATGCCTCCGTTCTGCTCGGGCGTGATTCCGAGCGCCTCGGTAGAACTGAACAGGCTCATAACGGTGGGGTCGTCCAATGGAATGTCCATAGGATCGAGTCCCGTCAGATCCTGCAGCATCCTGATCATGGTGGGATCATCGTGTCCGAGGATATCCAGCTTCAGCAGGTTGTGATCGATGGAGTGATAGTCAAAGTGCGTCGTGATGATATCCGTCGTCATATCGTTGGCCGGATGCTGGACCGGCGTAAAGGTATTGATATCCTCCCCGAGAGGGAGTACTACGATACCACCCGGGTGCTGGCCGGTACTGCGGCGGATTCCCGTGCAGCCCTGCAGCAACCGCTCGATCTCACAGTTTCTCTTTGCGACGCCCTTTCTCTCGAAATAATTCTTGACATAGCCGTAAGCGGTCTTGTCCGCCACGGTCGCGATAGTACCCGCTTTGAATGTCTGCTCATGGCCGAAAATGACCTTGGTGTAAGCGTGAGCTTTACTCTGATACTCGCCCGAGAAGTTCAGGTCGATATCCGGCTCCTTGTCGCCCTTAAATCCGAGGAAAGTCTCGAAGGGGATATCAAATCCGTCCTTTTTCAGGGGCTTTCCGCAGCGCGGGCAGATCCTGGGCGGCATGTCGATCCCGCATCTTCCCGCATAGGCTTTCACTTCCGGCGAGTCGAAGTCGCTGAAGTGGCACTCCGTGCAGTAATAATGCGGCGGAAGCGGATTGACTTCCGTTATGCCCGACATGGTCGCGACAAAAGAGGAACCGACGGATCCTCTCGATCCGACCAGGTAGCCGTCTTCCACGGATTTCCACACGAGCTTCTGCGCGATGATGTACATGACCGAGTAGCCGTTCTTGATGATGGAACCCAGTTCTCTCTGCAGTCTCTCTTCGACAATGGGCGGCAGAGGGTCTCCGTACATAGAATGCGCCTTGTTGTAGCAGATCTCGGTCAGTGATTCGTCCGAGTTCGGGATGATCGGAGGGCACTTGTCCGGGCGCACCGGCGAAATGGCGTCGATCATATCCGCGATCTTGCGCGTGTTCGTGATGACCACTTCCTCGGCCTTCTGCGCGCCGAGATAAGAAAACTCCTGCAGCATATCCTCGGTCGTCCTGAGGTACAGAGGGGCCGGGTCTTCATCCGACATGCCCATTCCGTCCTGAATGATACTGCGGTAGATCTCATCCTCGGGATCCATGAAGTGGACGTCCCCGGTCGCCACGACGGGCTTTCCGAGCTGCTCGCCCAGCTTTACGATCCTTCTGTTGAGGTCAAGAAGGTCCTCTTCCGTCTTGATCTGCGGATATCTCCCCTGCATTCTGGGGGACTCCAGCAGGAACCTGTTGTTGTCCCTGGGCTGGATCTCCAGATAGTCGTAGAAATCCGCGATGCCTGCCACTGCTTCATCTCCGCGCTCCTCGAGGATCGCCTCGAACAGTTCGCCGGAGACGCACGCGCTTCCGACAAGGATTCCCTCTCTGTGCTTCATCAGCAGACTCTTGGGAATCCTGGGCTTTTTGAAAAAGTATTTGAGGTGGGAATCGCTGATCATGGTATACAGATTCACTCTTCCCGTGTTGTTCTTGGCCAGAAGCACGCAGTGGTGCGTCCTGAGCCTCTTGATGATATCCGGATTGCTGTCGCTTAAGGCGTTCACCTTCTCAAAGGTATCGGCTCCCCTCTCTTCGAGCATCGGAAGGAGCTTGCGGAAGATCCCGGCCGTGCACTCGGCGTCATCAACTGCGCGGTGATGATTTTCCAGGGATACGCCCAACACCTTCGCGACCGCGTCCAGCGTATATTTGGCGTGCCCGGGCAGAAGGGCTCTGGAGATACCCAGCGTGTCCACAGTCGTAAACGGGCAGTCGTAACCAAGCCTCTTGCAGTTTTCCCGCACGAAGCCTATATCAAATCCTACGTTATGTCCCACCAGGACGCAGCCTTCCGAGAACTCCAGGAAACGGGGAAGCACCTTTTCGATCGGATCCGCGTCGATGACCATATCGTCAGTGATACTGGTCAGCTGCGTGATCCTGTAAGGAATCGGGATGCCCGGATTGACAAATACCGAGAAGCGCCCTGTGATCTGGCCGTTCTCTACTTTGACGGCGCCGAATTCGATGATCCTGTTCTTTTCCGGCGAAAAGCCGGTCGTCTCCAGGTCGAAAACGACAAACTTCTGCGCGCCGAGCTCGTCGTCCGGCTTCTCGGCCGATCCTAGTTCGACACTCTTCTTGAGGTCGTCCACCAGATAGCACTCCACGCCGTAAATGACCTTGAAAAAGTTCTGGGAGTCCACCGGAGGCAGGCCTTCTTCCTTTCTCTTCTTGTTCTCCGAGGAGAGGAGCGCCTCGCGGACGTGGTTGGCGTCCGGGAAAGCCTGTACATTGCCGTGATCCGTGATCGCGATGGCCGGCATTCCCCATGCATAGGCTCTTTTGACCAGGTCCTTGCACTCGGACACGCCGTCCATATCGCTCATCTTCGTGTGGCAGTGCAGTTCGACCCTCTTGACCTGGGCGTTGTCCTCTCTCTTCTTCTCGACAGAGGGGATCGACATGATGCCCTGCAGGGAAGAGATACTGACTTCCTTTTCGAACGTGTCGAAGACCGCCGCTCCCTTGACCTTGATCCAGGTGCCGGGCCCCAGAGAACCCAGGAGCTCTTCGGAGAGCGGAGTGGGGACGAAAACTTTGCAGTAGATCGAGTCCGTCAGATCTGTCAGCGCGAACTTGACGATCGTCTTATCGTTCTTGATGTTTCTGCTGCTGTTAGACAGGATCTTGCCGCGGACCACTACTTCGCCGATCTCTCCGACCACATCGCAGATCGGGATGGCGTCCTCGCTGATCTCTCTTCCGTAGAGGACGTCGGGATTATTGGACCGCTTGAGGCTGACGACCTTTTTGCCGCCCTGCGCGCCGGCCCCTTTGAACCTGCGCCCGCGCCTGTCCCCATCCGACGAAGAAGGCTTTGCGCTCTCCTCTTTTTTGACAAAGGAGAGTTTGGGCGCCTCTTCCTCTTTTTCCTCCTGCTGCCGGGCTGCGGCCGGATCCCAGGGAGGGAGCTCTGTCGGCGCGTTCTCGGAGATCGTAAAGGCGGCCTCCGCGCCCTGCAGCGGCACCGCTCTCTCCACTCTCTCGACGGTATTTTTCCTGCGCTGCTCCAGCGACACGGTCAAGGTCGCGGGGACGCCGCACCTCTCGCGGAAGATCCTGTTGAGCGCCTCCTCCAGTGCGAAGGCCAGTTTCCGGCTCAGGCACGTGTCCTCAATGACGATGACGATTCCTCCGTCTTCCTTGTAGTCCACTCTGGCTTCCCGGAAGTACAGGCCCATGACATGGGAGAAGCTCGCGATCTCACTGACCAGCGAGTCAAAATATTCCTCCATGAGCCTTCTCGGCGTATATTGGGCGCTCAGCGCGTAGTGCTCGTCGATATAGACCTCCGGGCTCCTCTCGCGGAATACCTGCCTGGAGATCTCATCCTGCATTCTGTAAATGCGCGATTTGTGGATCAGGTGTCCCGAATGCAGGACGACTTTGATCCTGGTGTGCTCCTTATTGGTAGTAAGGCGCTCTATTTCCGTCTCGGTAAAATAATCTCTGAGGTCCGTCTTGACCTGCAGAGTCGGAAATACATCAAAAAATGCTTTCATTCTTCCCCGTTCCTCTTGATACATCATTGACATCAATGATTTTTAATTATTCAAAGCATACTGTCCAGTTCCTGCCTGAGCGCGTCCAGAAGTTCTCCCTCCGGAACCTTGCGGATAATCTTTCCGTGTTTCATAAGCAGTCCTTCTCCGACGCCTCCCGCGATGCCCAGATCCGCTTCTCTGGCCTCGCCGGGTCCGTTGACGGCGCAGCCCATGACCGCCACTTTGATATTCAGCGGATATCCCTGCACCATCGTCTCTACCTGGTTAGCCAGTCCGATCAGGTCTATTTTGGTCCTTCCGCAGGTGGGACATGAGACGACGTCGATTCCGCCGGTTCGAAGGCCCAGTGTGCGCAGGATCTGCTTTCCGGATTTTATCTCTTCTACGGGATCTCCCGTCAGCGAGACGCGGATCGTGTCGCCGATCCCCTGATAGAGAATGACGCCAAGGCCCACTGCCGACTTGATGTTTCCGCTCATGAGCGTACCCGCTTCCGTGATTCCCACATGGAGCGGATAATCGGTCTTCTGCGCCAGGATCTCATGGGCGCGGATGCACATCATAACGTTGGAGGACTTGATGCTGATTACGATCTGATCATAACAGCAGTCTTCGACCATGGCAACCTTGTCCAGGGCGCTCTCGACGAGTCCTTCTGCTGTTACGCCCCCGTATTTTTCCACCAGGTCTCTCTCCAGGGAGCCGCTGTTGACGCCCACTCGGATCGGGACCTGTCTCTCCTTGGCGCACCGGACCACTTCCTCGATCTTTTCTTTCCCGCCTATGTTGCCGGGATTGATGCGGATCTTGTCCGCGCCGTATTCCATGGCGGCGATCGCCATCTTGTAATCGAAGTGGATGTCGGCCACAAGCGGAATGCTGATCTCTTTTTTGATCTCGGCGATGGCCTTGGCCGCCTCAAGAGTCGGCACTGTGCAGCGGATGATCTCGCATCCGGCCTGCTCCAACCTGTGGATCTGCTCCACGGTCGCCTTAACGTCCTCCGTCCTGGTATTGGTCATCGACTGGATCAGAATGGGATTTCCGCCTCCGATCAAACGGTCGCCGATCTTAACTACTTTGGTGTTGTCTCTGTATGCCATATAATACCTCTGTTTGGTTATTTCTGTGTCAAGGACCGCCGCCTTTATCGGAACAGCCTTGAAATGTCGTTAAAGAGCACGAAGACCATAAGGGCCATCAGTGCCATAAAACCTGCCAGGTGCACCATACCCTCCTTTTCCGGCGGGATGGGCTTTCCGCGGATCGCCTCAATGACCAGGAATACCAGCCGTCCGCCGTCCAGGGCAGGGAGCGGCAGCAGGTTGATGATGCCCAGGTTGATGGTGAGCAGCGTCGACAGGTTCAGGAGCGACATGATCACCACCATGGGGCCATACGGCTGCGCTTCTGTGTAGGTGTCGTTGACCACCTGCACGACGCCGACAGGTCCCGAGACGTCATCCTTGGAAAAGTGTCCTGTGAAAATAGTGCCGATGGATTTGAGCGTGACCCGCATCCAGTATTCGATCTCGTAGAAGCCGTATTGGAACACCTCGATCGCATTGCACTTGTGCGCCTGTCCGGCCCCCAGAATGCCGATATAATAGCGGCCCGCCTCCTCATCGAATTTGGGCGTAACGGTGACCGTATTTCTCGCGCCGTCTCTTTCGTAGGTGATCTCCAGCGGTTCTCCGTAATTCATCATGGAGGCGAGACTGACTTCTCTGTAGAGATGAATACTCTCGTTTCCGATCTTCACGATCCTGTCGCCGTCCTGAAGTCCGGCTTCCATAGCTGCCGAGTCGTCCATCACTTTGTTGATGATCGGCAGGTCTGTCCCGCAGAAGGCCACAATGATCAGCGCGAAAATATAGCCGATGATAAAGTTGGCCGCCGGTCCCGCGAGAACGGTCGCGATCCTGGCTCCGACGGGCGCGTTCGGGAAGGCGTCCGGCGCCAGCGAATCTCTCTCCTCCTGTTCCAATGCGTCCATGCCTTCGAAGATGCAGGCGCCGCCGAGAGGCAGTATTTTCAGGCAGAAATCTGTCTCTCCGATTCTCTTTTTGAGGAGGGTCGGCCCGAAACCGACATCAAATTCATTGACGCGGATCCCGTTCCTTCTCGCTATGATGAAATGTCCGAACTCATGGGAGACCACGATCACTCCCAGAATCACTAAAAAGATCAGTATGCTCACGATCCAATTGCTGCCCAATTTAATTACTCCTTACCAAAAACGAAGAAAGGCGAACATTGCGCCCGCCCTTCTGTATTTTGTCAAAATGATGCCGTTCCGAGAAGGAAAACGCCCAGAATATAGATCAGGGGCGCCGTGAAGATGATACTGTCGAAGCGGTCCATAATGCCGCCGTGACCGGGGATCAGATCACCGTAATCCTTGATATTGTGATTTCTCTTGATCGCCGAAGCTGACAGGTCTCCGATCATGCTGATCAGAGCGCCGCAGATCCCTATGATCAGGAACTGGATCCGAAAATCGGCGTCGGGCTCCGCCGGCTTGACCAGATAGGCGACGATCACGGAACAGACCGCCGAACCGATCAGTCCGCCCACAGCTCCCTCGATTGTCTTCTTGGGGCTGAGTACCGGTGCCATCTTGTGCTTTCCGAAAGCCATTCCCGCCGCCAGTGCGCAGGTGTCACAGACCGAACTGCATACGAAGATGAGCGCGTACATAAAGATTCCGTACGGCAGTGTTCTGGTCCGGTACACAAAGCCCATCAGGACCGGCGCGTAGATAAAACTGAAGAAGGCAGCCATCACCTGCTCCGACCGGAACCTGGGAAAAGCAAGAACATAGATCGTCATGAGTCCCAGGAAAGCCACTACAATGATCATCATTGTAAAAAAGTCGGAGGAAAAGACCAGCTGCTTAGGGTCTGCGCCCCACCTTGCCTGCATGACCATGAGACCGATATAGGAGGCCGCGGCCATGATGAGAGCAAATCCCGTGAGCGGATTCACTTTCTGTCCGGGCTCCAGAACGCCCGTCGCCCGGGCCAGTTCCTGGAAACCGATCATGGAGCAGACCATGATCAGCGCTGCCAGCGCATATCCGCCCAGTACTCCTGCGCCAACGATCAGCGCGGCGATGATCACGCCGCTGATCACTCTCTGTTTCATGAGATCAGACCTCCGTATCTGCGCTCTCTGTGATTGAATGCGTCCACAGCCTTTTCAAGCTCTGCTTTGTTGAAATCCGGCCACGCCGCATCGCAGAAGTAGAGCTCGGAATAAGCGGTCTGCCACAGGAGGAAATTGGAGATCCTCTGCTCTCCGCCCGTTCTGATCAGAAGGTCGGGATCCGGAATACCGCAGGTATCCAGACTGTCGGACAAAAAGTTCTCCGTGATGTCCTCGGGTCTTAACTCTCCGTCCTTCACCTTCTGGGCGGCCGCCTGCACAGCTCTGACCATCTCGTCCCTGGAGCCATAATTGATCGCGATCTGGAAGCCGATCCCGGTATTGGACGCGGTCTCCCTCTCCAGGTTCGCGATGGACGCCTGCAGGTCCTTGTCGAGCCTGCTCTTATCCCCGATCACCCTGATCCTGACATTATTTTTCGCGCACTTGGCCAGACTGGTCTTCATATACGTGCGCAGCAGATTCATCAGGGCCTTGACTTCGCTGTCCGGCCTGCTCCAGTTCTCCGTGGAAAAGGCATAAACAGTCAGATAGCGGATCCCCATGTGATCCGCGTCCTCGAGAATCTGCTCCACAGTCCTTGCGCCCTGCGCGTGTCCCGCCGTTCTGGGGAGCCCGCGCCTCTTGGCCCATCTTCCGTTTCCGTCCATGATGATCGCCACATGAACAGGTATCTTGCGTTCGTTATCCAAGTTGAAACCTCTTACTCTTAATGAATCACAACAGGGCAGAAGATCGATGTGCTCTCCAATCTGCCCTGCCGTGCGGCTATTGCCCGTCAGATCGTAGTGATCTCCTTCGTCTTGTCTTCGATCATCTTATCGATCTTCTTGATATACTTCTCTGTGATCTTCTGAAGCTCATCCTGAAGCTCGGTGACCACGTCCTCCGAGACATCTTCCGACTTCTTGAGCTTCTTAAAGGCGTCATTGCCGTCTCTTCTGATATTGCGCAGTGCTACCTTGGCGTCCTCTCCCATCTTCTTGACGTCCTTGGAGAGCTGTTTCCTTCGCTCACCGGTCAGCTCGGGGAATACGAGACGGATCGTGGAGCCGTCGTTTGTGGGGTTGATTCCCAGATCAGAGGCGTTGATGGCGCGGCTGATCTCCTTGATCATCTTCTTCTCCCAGGGAGCGATCTGAATGATCCTGGCCTCGGGCACGGACACATTGGCCACCTGCTGGATGGGCGTGGGCGTTCCGTAATAGTCTACACGGATCTTGTCCAGAACGTGCGGATTAGCGCGGCCTGCGCGGACCGTCTGCAGATCCGACTGCAGATAAGTGATGGTCTTCTCCATTCTCTCTTCATAAGGTTTTACTCTTTCACTGCTCATAATTAACCTCCCTGCGTTTACTCTACCGGCGCTTTGGCCGTTTAACTGTTTATTCTCAGAAAATGCGGCCAAAGATCAGACTGTGATCGTTGTGCCGTTAAAGTCACCGGACGCCGCCTTGATAATGCTGTTCTCCTCCTGCAGCGCGAATACGCGCATGGGCATGTGGTTCTCCTTGGCGAGAATGGACGCCGTCATATCCACGGCCTGCAGTCCTCTCTCGACCACTTCGTCGATGGAGATCACGTCGAAGCGCTTGGCGTCGGGGTTCTTCGCCGGATCGCTGTCATAGATGCCGTCGATGTTCTTGGCCAGAAGGATCATGTCCGCCTCTGACTCAATGGCCCTGAGCAGGATGCCCGTATCCGTCGAAAAATAGGGATGCCCTGTTCCGCCCGCGTAGAAGACCACTTTTCCTTCGCCAAAATACTGATTGGCCTTGTCCTTGGAAAACAGTTCCGTAAACGCGCCGACCTGAAAAGGCGTCATCACGACTGTCTTCATTCCTTCCGTTCTGAATATCTCCGATACATAGATGCAGTTCATGACCGTGGCGAGCATCCCGATCTGATCAGCCTTGACGCGGTCGATCTCATTTCCTGTACGGCCTCTCCAGAAGTTGCCGCCTCCGGTCACGACGCCGACTTCGTAGCCTTCGTCCACCAGCTGACGCACCTGCTTCGCAACGCCCCTGACAGTGTTCTCGTCAAATCCCATGCTCTTGGGACCTGCCAGAGCCTCGCCGCTCAGTTTTAATATGATTCTGCTCATCTGTCAATCCTCCAAAGAAAATAATATCATTAACCATTTTACATTAGATATCAACCATTTACAAGGGACGGTATCCGATGCTATACTGTTTGAGTTTGTGAGGAAAACTAAGTATTACTTCTTATTATTAAGAAAAACGGGTCAAAAAATCGACAACGGCCCATGAAATGTGAGGAGAAGAATGATCCAGACTAGAGAAGATGTCAGAAACGTAGCAATCATCGCGCACGTCGACCACGGCAAGACTACGCTGGTGGACGGGCTGCTCAGACAGAGCGGCGTATTCCGTGAGAACCAGGAAGTCCAGGAGCGCGTCATGGACTCCGGCGATATCGAGAGAGAGCGCGGAATCACTATTTTGAGCAAAAATACAGCAGTTTATTACAAGGGCGTCAAGATCAACATCATCGACACCCCCGGCCACGCCGATTTCGGCGGCGAAGTGGAGCGCGTCCTCAAGATGGTCAACGGCGTCATCCTGGTGGTAGACGCCTTCGAAGGCCCCATGCCCCAGACGAGATTTGTTCTGAGCAAGGCCATGGCGCTGGACCTCCCCGTCATCGTCTGCATCAACAAGATCGACCGCCCCGGCGCACGCCCCACGCAGGTCATCGACGAAGTTCTCGAGCTTCTCATGGACCTGGGCGCAAGTGATGAGCAGATCGACTGCCCCTTCGTGTTCGCCTCCGCCAAATCCGGCATCGCGACCTTGGACCTGGGAAGCGTCGGTGCCAGCATGAAGCCCCTCTTTGAGACCATCATCGACTACATCCCGGCTCCCACGGGAGATCCGGACGCCGGAACCCAGATGCTGATCAGCACCATCGACTACAACGAGTACGTCGGCCGGATCGGCGTCGGCAAGGTCGACAACGGAACCATCAAAGTAAACCAGGAGTGCGTGATCGTAAACCATCACAACCCCGATCAGATGCGCAAGGTCAAGATCAGCAAGCTCTACGAGTTTGAAGGCCTTAAGCGCGTGGAAGTTAATGAGGCGCACATCGGCTCCATCGTGGCCGTATCGGGCATCTCCGACCTTCACATCGGCGATACGATCTGCTCCCCCGACGCCCCCAATGCGATTCCTTTCCAGAAGATCTCCGAGCCCACCATCTCCATGACCTTCTGCGTGAACGACTCCCCTCTGGCCGGCCGCGACGGCAAATACGTCACCAGCCGCCACATCAGGGACAGGCTCTACAGAGAGCTCAACACAGACGTCTCCCTGCGCGTTGAGGACACCGACACCACCGAGGCCTTCAAAGTATCCGGCCGCGGCGAGCTCCACCTCTCCGTCCTGATCGAGACCATGCGCCGCGAGGGCTACGAGTTCGCGGTCAGCAAAGCGGAAGTCATCTACAAGAGAGACGAAAACGGCAAGCTCCTCGAGCCCATGGAGACCTGCTTCGTCGATGTCCCGGACGAATTTTCGGGCACTGTCATCCAGAAACTGAGCGAGCGCAAGGGCGAGCTTGTGAGCATGGGTGTGATCAACGGCGGCTACACGAGACTCGAGTTCTCCATTCCTTCCCGCGGCCTGATCGGTTACAGAGGCGATTTCCTCACCGATACCAAGGGCAACGGCATCATGAACACGATCTTCGACAAGTACGCTCCCTACAAGGGCGACATCGTCTACCGCAAACAGGGCTCCCTGATCGCTTTTGAAGCGGGTACAGCCGTCACATACGGCCTCTTCAACGCCCAGGAGCGCGGCCAGCTCTTTATCAGCCCCGGCGACGACGTCTATGCGGGCATGATCGTGGGACAGAGCGGCAAGGCCGTCGACATCGACGTCAACGTCTGCAAAACCAAGCACCTGACCAACACCCGCTCTTCCAGCGCGGATGAGGCGCTCCGCCTCGTTCCGCCCAGGATCATGAGCCTGGAGCAGGCCATCGAGTATGTGGACACCGATGAGCTTCTCGAAGTCACCCCGCATCACCTGCGCCTTCGCAAGAAGATCCTCGATCCCCGCCTGAGAAAGCGCGCCTCGATCAGTGCGGCCATGAAGAATGCGGCGGAGATGGAGTAAGTTGACCGCCTCAGAACTTTAATAAGTCAAAAAAAGAGCAAACTAATACCGCTGCAGCAGGACTCAAATCCTGTTGCAGCGGTATTTTATTTTTCCGTCATTGACCGATCCGGTCTATACTGTCAAATGCAGCACGTTGGTCGCGATCATAAAGTAAATGGTCAGCGAGATCGCGTCTACGATCGTCGTGATCAGGGGACTTGCCATGACCGCCGGGTCAAAGCCCAGTCTGTGAGCCAGGAGCGGCAGCGTACAGCCGATCGTCTTGGCTACCAGAACGACGAGGACCAGGGTCACGCATACGATCAGAGCGATCTGGAAGCCTACTCTGTCGAAGAGCATAAGCTTAGCGAAATTGCAGACCGACAAGGTGACGCCGCAGAGCGCCGCGACTCTCACCTCTTTCCACAGCGCTTCCAAGAGGTCGCTGAATTCGATCTCCTGCAGGGAAATACCGCGGATGATCGAGACGCTGGCCTGAGAGCCCGCGTTACCGCCCGTGTCCATCAGCATTGGAATATAGGCAGTCAGGATCACATAGGAGGCGAGTGCCTTCTCATAACTGGTAATGATCGCGCCGGTGAAGGTGGCCGAAATCATCAGGAGCAACAGCCAGGGCATTCTGTTCTTGTAGGTGTCAAAGATTCCCGTCCTGAAATAGCTCTTATCGGAGGGAATGATAGCTGCCATCTTCTCGATATCCTCCGTGGCCTCTTCCTGGATGATATCGACGACGTCGTCGATGGTGATGATACCGACCATACGGTTCTCATTGTCCACGACAGGCATGGCCGTAAAGTCGTATTTCTGGAAGATGCGGGCCGCTTCTTCCTGGTCGGTAAGGGTGTTGATACTGATGACGTTCTCATTCATCACTTCCCCGATGATCGCATCAGGATTGAGAATGACCAGATAGCGCAGGGCCACGGTTCCGATCAGAACTCTCTGCTGATCGACGACATAACAGATATTAACCGTCTCGGAATCCAGTCCGATCTTGCGGATGCGGTCGACCGCATCGCTGACGGTCATGTTCTCTTTGAGGTCGACATACTCGACCGTCATGATACTTCCTGCCGAATCCTCCGGATAACGCAGCAGATGGTTGATATCCTTTCTGGTCTCCGGCTTTGCGTTCTTGAGGATCTTCTTGACGATGTTGGCAGGCATCTCCTCCAAAAGGTCCGTAGCATCGTCCGCCATCAGGTTATCGATGATGCTGGATGCTTCCTTATCGGACAGCGACTGGATGATGTACTGCTGCACTTCGATCTCAAGGTTTGCGAATACGTCCGCCGCGATCCCCTTGGGCAGGATCCTGAATATTCTCAGGGACTCCTCGTCTTCCATCTCGTCCATGACCGCCGCGACGTCCGCCACGTTCATGTCCGCGACTTCCTGGCGGAGCTTGGTGTACTGTTTCTGCTCCAGAAGTTCCCTCAGAAGTTTGCCATATTCAATATTTTTATCTTCCATATCCATCCTCCGTCATTAAAGTGATCTTTGTTTCTTCGCGTTCGTGGAAGGGGATTGTCTGTACCGGAACTGTATGTACTTCTATCCACAAAAACCACCTCCTTTCATGACTTGGGGACTTCTGTATGGAAGCCCGGGTTTCTCTTATTTAACCGGCAAAAAAGCAATAATTTTAATGTTCAACTCAGTTTAGTCTCTAATATTTCTTTTGTCAATCTGACTCGCCCGTCAGCCCTCTTCACTTACGCTCAGCGGGAAAAAGCCTTCCTCCACCTCGAGGATCTCTGCCTTGCCGCCCGAGAGCGAGATCAGCCCTTCGCAGATCCGGTCTGCTCTGTCCTGCGCTACGGTGAGCATAAAGGAAACTCTGTCCGTATACACCTGATCGTACGGCGTCACCTTCTGCTGCTTCAGATAATACAGCACCTTATCCAGCAGACTGTATTCGATCTCTACGCCGATCACCCTGCACATGCACATCCTGACCACTTCCGCGTCCGCCAGTGCCGCCTGCGCCGCCTGCGTGTAAGATCTTACCAGCCCGCCTGTCCCCAGCAGTGTCCCGCCAAAATAGCGCGTCACCACCACGACCGCATTCCGGATTCCGGCTCCTTCCAGTACCTTGAGCATGGGAATTCCTGCCGTTCCCGAGGGTTCGCCGTCATCCGACGCTTTTTTGACTGCGCCGTCGTCTCCCAGGACCCACGCATAACAGTGATGCCTCGCATCATAGTAGCGCTTTCTGGCCTGTGCGACCACAGCGGCCGCTTCCTCCTCCGTGGAGACGGGATGGATCTCGCCCAGGAACCGGGACTTTTTCTCCGTATATTCGCCCTTTCCGACGCTTCCTATTGTCAGATATTCTTTTCCGGCAGCCATTCGATCCTCCTAAAAAGTATCGTAACTAAATAATTTTACCATGTTTTAAGAGTATGCGTCTATTGTGCCTTCGTTTTCATAAAATCAGCCCTGCCCGCCTGAGCGGACAGGGCTGCGCCATTTGTCGGCACGGAAACCTTTTCCTGTTACACGGTTCATTATAACAGCTGAAGCGGTTTCCACTTCAGGTAGTCTCCGGATACGAGCCGGTATATCCTTCCCCGATACTCTCCCTGAATGCTGTCATGGAAACGACTCTCGCCGTGGCTGTGAGCGTAGATCACCTGCTCCGCCCCGTATTCCTCAGCCATATCCGTAAAAGCACTGCGTTCCTCCAGGATATTCGTCGGAGGATAGTGCAGGAGCATGATGTATTTCCTGTAACCGTCCGCCTTTGCCAGTTCGAATGATTTGCGAAGACGTTCCAGCTCCCTCTTTACCAGTTTCCGGGCATGCTCTTCCTCTTTCTCATCCCAGCCAACGATACGCCCCCGCTGGTCCAAATAGAATGGTCCCTCGAATGTGAACCCCTTTGTCCCGACCAAGGCGTAATCATTGTAAGCCTCATAGCTGTCCTGCAGAAATGTCAGTCTCGGCCGATACAGCTCATTGAGCTGCGCTGTCTTCTTCGCGTCCCAGAACATGTCGTGGTTACCACGGGTCAATATTTTCCTTCCCGGAAGGTCACAGATATACTGAAGGTCCGGCTCACATTCCGACAGGTTCTTCCCCCAGCTATGATCTCCGACCAGGATAAGGGTATCATCGTCCGACAAGCACTTCCCGCAGGTCTTTCTGAACTTCTCTTCGTGATTCTTCCATATGCGTCCATGCAGCTGTCCGGGCGCCTTCAGGACGGACCGGTAATGCAGGTGCAGGTCGCCAATCGCATATAAACTCATAGTAAACCGTCTTTCCTTTTAAGCATGCCAAAAGCAAAAGCCCCAGAGGCCTTTATTTATGGCTTCTGGGACTCATATAAAAAAGCTGGCAACGAGAATCGAACTCGTGACCTCCGCACTACCAATGCGACGCACTACCGACTGTGCTATGCCAGCTTATTTGCTGTCTTGGCGACAACAAATGTATAATAGCACAGCGGTCTTCTCTTGTCAAACAGAATTATTATAGTTTTTAGGCAGTTTTTAGGCAGTTTTGGGACTGCGTTTTTGATTGAGACTTCAGAAGGCATCAGGACTTATTCTGTGACACTGCCTTTCACCCGGCTGCAGGACTCTGCCTTATGGCAGGCATCTTCTCAACGCCAGACATCTACCTCTCGGCATTCATCTACCTTACGGCAGGAATCTGCCTGAGCGGGTGCGATATGCCCCTTATAACTTGCTTCGAATGAACAGCGGGATGAACCTGATCATTCCCGAGCATAGGAGGGAATGAGGGCGGCATCACACATGCCGCCCGAAAGCCCGCTGTTTGAGCCGTCCGGTCATCGGAGCGGACGGCGAGTTCAGGAATGCAGTTCCCTCCTATGCTCGGGAAGGATCTGTGTGAATCCCTGTGAATTCGACGTAAGTTAGAAGGGGCATGTCGCACCCGCTCAGGACCGAATCCTTTGCTCGGGAAAGATCTCTGTGAATCCCTGTGAATTCGCCGTAAGTTAGAAGGGGCATGTCGCACCCGCTCAGGACTGAATCCTGTTTGCTTCATGCAACATGCCCCTCTTCCTCAAAATGTGTCAGAAGATACGTCCCCGTGACACATTTTTAATTTCCGCCAGCTTCGGCCGCCTTCTTCTTGGCCTCCTCCGCCGCTTTCTTCTTCGCCGCTTCCTCTGCAGCTTTCTTCTTGGCTTCTTCCTCGGCCTTCTTCTTGGCCTCTTCTTCCGCCTTCTTGCGCTCTTCCTCTTCTCTGCGCTTCATCTCGAGGTACTCCTCGTAGTGGTAATCGCAGTAGTCGTCGTCGAACACCGTATCCTCGTCAAAGTATTCCCTGACGGACGGGCAGACGCCGCTGAGCGGGAGCTGGCCGGAAACCTGGCAGACCGTCCTCTCGACGATTCCGTCGGGGCGGTTGAAGTCCTGCCACTCCTGGTTGCCGGGAAGTTCCTGCATGACCTCTCTCCAAATGGTCTTGGCAAGTCCCTGCTCCTCGGAAGTCGTCAGGTCCTCATTGTTGTCATAGCCCACCCAGACAGTTGCTGTGTAGCTGGGCGTATAACCGCAGAACCATACGTCGTTCTCATCGGATGTTGTTCCGGTCTTGCCGGCGGTCATGGTGGATCCGAAGTCCGCGCTTCTTCCCGTACCGGACGACAGAACGTCCTCCATAGCCGATGTCAGGAGCCACGCCGTTCTCTCTTTGAGGACTCTTCTGCCGACTGCTGTCTTGGAGCTGTCAAGCAGGAGGTTCCCCTCGTGGTCGTAGACCTGTGTGTACATCTTGGGCTCGATATAGAAACCGCCGTTTGCGATCGTGGCGTAAGCTGCGTTCAGCTCGATATTCTTGACGCCGTAGGTGATACCGCCAAGAGCCAGTGTCTCGTTGACGTCCGTGAACATGCTGCCGTTGATCTCGACGCCGTCGACAAGAGTGGAGATGCCGAACTGCTGAGCGAAATCATAGCCGACTCTGGGGCCCAGTTCAGAGAGGACCTTGACCGTGACGATGTTCATGGACTGCACGATTCCTTCTCTGAGGGTGGAAAGACCTCTGTAGCCCTTATACCAGTTTCTGACCGGTACGCCGCTCTCATAGCTGTAAGGCTCATCGTATTCCGAAGAGGCCAGTGTGAATTTTCCGGTCTCCAGGGCGGGCGCGTATGTCGTGATGATCTTGAAAGTGGAACCTGGCTGGCGGAGAGTATCGGTCGCCCTGTTCAGCGTCCTGTTCGCTTCCTTGTCGCCCCGTCCGCCTACCATGGCAAGAACGTGGCCGGTGGACTGGTCCTCGATCGTAAGGGATATCTCCGGCTGCGGCGCCAGGCTGACGCTCTCCGTATACTTCTGCTTGTCGGGATTGGCGATGACCGAATTTCTGAAATCCTCGATATCGCTGTAAGCGTTATCCTTGGAGGTGTACATCAGGTCCGCGTCCCAATCCTGCTCCATGAGCCAGTTGGCCAGGCTGTTGCTGTCATAGTTAGACGTAGTGCCGTCCTCGTTGATGACCGACAGCTTGTAGCTGAGCATGTACTTGACATTCTCGGGGAAGTTGCCGGAATCCTCGCTGCACTCCTCGTCGCAGATTGCCTGGATCTCCGGATCCAGCGTCGAATAGATCTTAAGGCCGCCGCTGTACAGAAGTGCGTACGCTTCTTCCGCCGTCTTGCCCGCGTCCTCCTGCAGATCGGCCAGGATCTGGTTCTGGAGTGCGTCGACGAAATAGGAGTTGATCCGGTTCTCTTCCACCTGCTTCCTGATATTGACTTCCTGAATGCGGGTGTAGACATCGTCTTCAAGAGCCGCCTTATGCTGTTCCTGATCGATGTATCCCTGATTGAGCATGTACTGCAGGACGACTTCGCGCCTCTGGGCATTCTGTTCGGGATAGACGACCGGGTCAAACTGCGTGGGGTTCTGCGGGATTGCCGCGATGACCGCGCATTCCGATACATTCAGCTCATTGCAGTGCTTGTCAAAATATCGCTGGGAAGCCGCCTCGACACCGAGCGTTCCGTGCCCGAGGTTGATGGTGTTCAGATAATTGAGAAGGATGGTGTCCTTGCTCATTGTCTTTTCCAGATTGATCGCCAGGTACTGCTCCTGCAGTTTTCTCTTGATTCTCTCTACGCTGGACTCGTTGGTCCACTCGGTGAAGACGTTGTTCTTGATCAGCTGCTGCGTGATCGTACTGGCGCCCTCCGAAAAGTTTCCGCTTGTCAGGCCGATCACGGCCGCGCGCAGAATACCGGGCGCGTCTATTCCCTTGTGCTCATAGAATCTCTCGTCTTCGATGGCCACAAAAGCATGCGCGAGGTCCTGGGTGATCATATCACCGGAGACAGGAATTCGGTTTGAGTCCGCAGAGACCAGCTTCGCGACCTGGTTGTTGTCCGCGTCATATACAAAGGAAGAAAATCCCTTGGGACTGACGTCGATGACCGTCTGGTTCGGCGCGCTGTCGATGACTCCGCGAAAGACGCCTATTCCGAGGCTGACGCCTGCCACACAGAGCCCGATGACGCCTACCAGAAGGAGGTGTCCCACGCCGAGAATGATCTTCTTCATTCTCTTGCGGCTCTTCGAAGCAAGATATTCCTGCCTGTTGCGTATTCCTCTTCTGCCAAAATTCATAAAATGAACCTTTTCCTTTCCGTATTCATAAGTAGGTTCGCCGCGCGAACCGCTGTCATGGCTCGCCCGGCGAGCCTCTGAATTCAATTCATCATAGTATTATAGCAAAAGAATTCTACATAATAAAGAACTTCACAGAATTGTCACTTTATTTTGATTTTCTTTTGCCCTTAATACGCTATAATAATAGGCGCTTAACTAACAACAGGCAACAGGTACAGTACAGATATGAAGCATCACAGAACAAAGCGAACGGGGCAAAGCACCCCTGTCAAAATATATAGAGAGCGGTTCACCCGGGCATGGTGCATCACAGCGACGGCAGTCATTGTGATCTGGACCCTCTGGGCCCTCCTTGACGCTTTTGTGATCCCGAGAGACATCGTCAAGGCCGATCAGACAACGGCCGTCCCGGCGCAGACAGATTCACAGCAGGATGCGCAGGCGGAGGAACAAGCGGGTTCGCAGCAGGCACCGACCGATTCGCAGACCGCCGCGCAGGATGAGGCGTCTTCATCCCCTGCCGAAGAGTCTCAGGACACGCAGGCAGAGCCTGCGACCGAGGCAGAAGCCGGCGGCGAAGCCCCGAGAGAGGCGTTGACCGAACCGGTCATTACGGATACTTCCTACGACGACGGCCAGATCTACATCGAGATCAGTTACATGAGGACGCTCGACACCGATGTCTACATAGCGAACGTCATCTTAAACGACCCGGCCTTTCTTAAGACAGCCCTCGCCGAAGGCTCTTTTGGCCGCAACCTCACTGATACCACTTCCAATATTGCGGAGCAGAACGGTGCGATCTTTGCGGTCAACGGGGATTACTACGGATTCCGCGATACCGGATATGTGATGAGAAACGGATATCTCTACCGCTCCGTTCCGGGCAAAGATCCTGATCAGGAGGATCTGGTCCTGTATGAGGACGGCACTGTCAGGATCCTGCGGGAGGCGGATTACACCGCAGAAGAGATCCGAGACTCGGGGGCGGTCGATATTTTCTCCTTCGGCCCCGGCCTTGTGATCGACGGAGAAATCAGCGTCTCGGGAGGCGACGAAGTCGAGCGGGCTCAGGTCACAAATCCGAGGACCGCCTTCGGCGTCATTTCTCCCCTGCACTATCTATTTGTGGTCTCGGACGGCCGGACCGATGAGAGCACCGGTCTCTCCCTTCTGGAACTGGCCGACCTGATGAAAGAAATGGGGTGCGTCACCGCCTATAATCTGGACGGAGGCGGCTCCTCCACCATGTGGTTCAACGGCAAGGTCCTGAACCGCCCCACAACATTCGGCGACACGATCGCGGAAAGGAACGTCAGTGATATCGTCTATATTGGCAAGTGAAAATGACAGCAAAAGCATGCGCCGGGCACTGTTTGTTTCCGCTTGCTGCACCCTTTTCTGCCTGCTCTTTTATATGATCTATAACCTGTTCTCCCACGGCGTCCACTCGCCTTTCATGACCTTTCTCTTCGCCTGGCCGCTGGTCCTGTGTGTGCTGCCCTGCGCGTTTTTCACCTTCCTGCCGCAGATGCCCGGCCCCGGCCTTCTGTGCAGACTTATGTGGAACACGGGCGCGGCGATGGTCACGGTAAGCAGTCTCCTTCGCGGCGTATTCGATATCGCGGGCAATTCCTCCGTATACCAGACCGCGATGATGGCGGCCGGTTTTGTCATGCTTATGGCCGGTCTGATCCTGTATGTTGCGGGCGTTTTGTTACTAAATAAATCAAAATAGTGTCAAAATTGAAATTAATTCTATATATTTTTTAATTTTTCCTTAACATATTTGTAATTATATGTTACTCTTATTCTGGTACGTAATCTAGAAGTATTAGAATACGCCCCGCTTGGATACCTTCGGGGCAGTCAGGGGTAACTATGAACAGACAAACATCTTCAGGGAAACACCGTCTTTTATCGTCCGTCGGGCGTTCTCTCTCTATGATCGTTCTGGCAGCAGTCATGGCTTTATCGTCCATCGCGCCGGTCATTCCCGCCAAGGCGGCGAGCGGAAATATGCAGATCACGCCGATCGACTTCGGTGACGCCGGGGTCTGGGGCGACAGCACAATGCTTTCAAGCGGCGGCAAGAATCTTCTGATGGACACTTATATCAGAGATAAATATGACACACTGATCAATTATCTCGATGACCATCACTTCTACAACTTCGATATCTATCTCTCCCATTATCATTATGACCATATGGATCAGATTTCCACGATCATTGATGATTCAAGATTCCATGTAGGCACGGTCTATCTTCCCGATCCCGCTTACGTAAAGAGGGGTGCGCAGTCCACAAGCTATTGCAAGGATTTCCTCAACGGATACAATGACATCGTCAATACGGCCAATGAAAACGGCTGCAAGATCGTCTATCTCAAAAAAGGGTCTACTTTCAAGGTCGGAGAAGCCACGGTCAAAGTTCTCTGGGGATGCACCTACAACAGCAACACTTATGACGCCAGTTATATCAACAATAACTCTCTGGTCACAAAAGTTACTGCCGGAACGGTTTCCTACCTCACCTGCGGCGATATTGAGAGTGAAGTTGAGAATCAGATTATAGCGAGCGGGATCGACATCAGCGCCGATATTTTCAAATTCAACCACCACGGCGGAAATTCCAGTAATACGGCTGCATTTGTCAAAAAAGTGAATCCCTCTTTTGCCTATTACAACTGGCTCGGAGACAGCCCCTCGTCCTTCGGCGGCGGATGGGTGCAGACACCGATCAACAACCTCAAGAATACCTGCAATATTTACAGCACAAGATACAACGGCATGCTCACCTTTTCTGTCAAAGCCGGCCACATCAGTGTTGCCGGTGAGCGAAACATGCGCACGGTGTCGGCTAATATCAAGGACAGCAGCGGCAACATCGTCAACACTGTATCCTATCAGTTCAATGACGCGCTGGATTATCATATCACCGCCAAAATGAAGGCGACGGCTGCTACGGTATCCGCAAGCAACTCGACAACCGCTCTCCCCAAAAGGTATTCTTACGTAGCTAAGTTCATTGAGACTTCCGGCGGCGTCAAATACCGCAATAAAGACGGTTCCTACAGCAAGAGTAAATTCCAGACCATTGACGGCGACATCTATTATTTTAACGCTGACGGATACCGCCTGACAGGCTGGAAGAGGATCGCCGGCAAGATGTACTACTTTACCGCAGACGGCAAGATGTACCTGCGCTGGAAGCGAATCAATGGCAAGAAGTACTATTTTGATCCCGAAAGCGGTTATATGCACACAGGCTGGATATGGGTACCCGAAAAAAATGCCTGGTATTATCTGAGTTCCATATACGGCTATCTCCTCGAAGGATGGAAGCTCATAGGCGGCAAGATGTACTATCTGACACCGAACGATTTCTATGCTAAGACAGGATGGCAGACCATTAACGGCCGCAAGTACTACTTCCACCCGACAGACGCCTATATGTGCACCGGCTGGCAGACCATCGGCGGCAAGAAGTACTATTTTGGCACAAACGGAGTCATGGTGACCGGCAGGCAGATCATCGACGGAAGGACCTATGTATTTAACAGCAGCGGCGTTCTCACGAGTTCGTCCGCCGGCACTGAGACAGCAGGGACAGCTTCGGATACCACCACAGCTTCGGCCACGACGGCAGGCACAACTCCGAGCACGACACCTGGCACGCCCACGGGTACCAAGACGGGAACCACTACGGAAGCCACGACACCCGCAGCCTCTTCGGACAGCACTTCTGACAGTACCTCCTCCTCTCTCTCGGCCACCGGCAACAAGACAGGATGGGTCAAGGTCGGAAACGGTTATAAGTACCAGAAGGGAACCACCTATGTAGCGAATCAGATGCTGACCATCAGCGGTGAGACCTACTACTTCGATTCCAACGGTTACCGCTTCACCGGATTCAAGTCCATCGGCGACAAGACCTACTACTTTGACGGCAGCGGCAAACGGCTTTACCGCTGGAAGCGCATTAATAATAAGAAATATTACTTTGACCCTGTTGACGGCCACATGCACACCGGCTGGGAGTGGGTTGAAGAGAACAACGCCTGGTACTATCTGAGTTCAAAGTACGGTTATCTCCTTGAAGGATGGAAGCTCATAGGCGGCAAGATGTACTATCTGACGCCGAACGATTTCTATGCCAAGACTGGATGGCAGACGATTGGCGGACGAAAGTATTACTTCCACCCGAAGGATGCCTATATGTGCACCGGCTGGCAGACTATTGGCGGCAAAAAGTACTATTTTGGCACAAACGGCGTCATGGTGACCGGAAAACAGACCATCAACGGGCAGGTATGCACCTTTAATTCCAGCGGTGTTCTCGTTTCCGGAAGTGCGGTTGGCGGCACCGCGAGCACTGCCACGGCTACGTCCACCAAGATCATCTGGAACAGCAGTCCTTATGTGACATCCGCTGTGACAAACACCTGGGCCAAGAGCACGGACAGCGATATGCCTTTCGACGTGACGACGAAGAGAAACGCGGCCTTTGTCAACAGCATGCTCGCTTACGCGACTTACTTTGTCGGCAAAATGGATTACGCCTCTTCCGTCACCAACAATGACCCCAACGGTCTCCGCTTCCGCAGACTGATCTCGGGCGGCAAGACAGACTGCTCATGGTTTGTCTACCATGTTCTGTACAAATACGGCCTGGCAGGAGAAGATTTTATCCACTCTTACCAGTGGGGCAACGATCCCAGCACCTATCCGGGCGGCGTCAACATCGGAACAGACGTCAGCAAGGCATCCCCCGGTGACATCATCTGCACCGGCAAGGGCACACAGAGCAGCAACAGCCATGTCATGATCTACCTCGGCGGAGGCAAGGTCGTGGAATGCGCGGCAGGATACGGCGTCATCCTCAGCGATGCACCGAGCTCCTGCAGACAGATTGTCCACTTCAGCTGTCTGCCCAACAACCCCGGCGCCGAATATACCAAGTCGACCACGGGCACTTGGGTCAAATCAGGCACCGACTATAAGTTCAAGGTCGGCAGTTCTTATCTGACCAGCTGCTTCCAGAACATTGACGGCGACATCTATTACTTTAATGCAAACGGTGTCCGCCTGACCGGCTGGAAGAAGATCAGCGGCAAAATGTACTACTTTACCTCTGACGGCAAGATGTATCTTCGCTGGAAGCGAATCAATGGCAAGAAGTACTATTTTGATCCCATCAGCGGTTACATGCACACCGGCTGGGAATGGGTGGCCGAAAACAACGCGTGGTACTACCTGAGTCCTTCGAACGGCGCGCTCGTCACGGGATGGCAGACCATAGACGGCAAGAAGTATTACTTCGATTCCAACAATAAGATGGTCACCGGCACGCGGACCATTGACGGCAAATCCTGCACTTTCGGAAGTGACGGAGTGCTGAAGTGATCAGGTTCCGACATTCAAAAAAGTCCCTGCAGAAATCAATTCTGCAGGGACTTTTTCATGGTCATGGCCATCACCCTTTCAAATTCTTAATGATCCCTATGGTCTCAACATCCTCTTCCGTCAGCCTCATATTCGTCACCGAAACTTTCCCGTCCAGGTCTGTGACGCGAAGTTCCAGAATCACACCCGGCTGCAGGTAGTTTCTTCCCACCGCCTGAATGAAATCCAGCACCCTGGGGTGCTGCTCCCTGAAAATCTTGAGTCTCTCCGCCAGCTGCATGAACTGCAGGGGATTCTTTGCCATTTATGTCTACCTCCACTTTTTTAGTTTCGTTCTGATCCGCTGAAGCGCGTTATCCGTCGATTTTTCGTCCCTGTTCAGGACGTGCGCGATCTCCACATATCCCATTCCGGTCAGATGGAGCTCCAGGACCTGTCTTTCAAAGGGACTCAGTTCCCTCTCGATCTTCTCCTCCAGCCTTTCCAGCTCTTCCTGTCCGATCAGGTACACTTCCGGATTGGAGCTGGCGTCCGCCTCCAGGCAGTCGAGGAATTCCTCCTCCTCTTCGCCGTCTTCGCGAACCGGGCGGCTGAGCGAGATGGCTGTGTTCAGAGGCAGGTGCTTCTTCCTGCTGGACGCCTTGACCGCCGTGTAGAGCTGGCGCGTCACGCACAGCTGGGCAAAAGTCCGAAAGCTCGCATCTCTTCCGCTGTCATAATCGCGCACAGCCTTAAACAGGCCGAGCATCCCCTCCTGGATCAGGTCATCCGAATCGCCTCCGAGTATATACATGGATCTGGCCTTTCCCAGGACCATCTCTTTGTACTTGTTCAGGAGCTTCTCCATGGCGTCCTGGTCTCCGTCCCTGAACAGCGCGATCAGTTCCTCGTCTGTCAGGCCGTCATACTTTTCTTTGTTCATATATTTTGTTACAGACTCCTCTGTCTGACGATCTCATAGGTCAGAACGGCCATGGCGACGGATGCGTTGAGGGAGTCGATCTCCCCCTTCATGGGGATCGAGGCGACCATATCGCACTTTTCTTTCACGAGCCGGCTGACGCCGCTCCCCTCTGCTCCGATCACAAGGCCGATGGGCCCTTTCAGGTTGAGTTCGGTCATAGGTGTGCCGTCCATGTCCGCACAGACGAACCAGAGACCTTTCTCCGCCAGTTTTTCCATCGTGCGCACCATATTGGTGACCTTTACGACGGGCGTGTAGTTGATGGCTCCCGCGGAGGCCTTGGCCACCGTGGCGGTCAGCCCGACTGCCCTGTCCTTAGGTATGATGACGCCGTGTGCGCCGGCCAGATTTGCTGTTCGGATGATCGCTCCCAGGTTGTGGGGATCTTCGATTCCGTCCAGCAGGATGAAAAAGGGATCCTCCCCTTTTTCCGCCGCCTTCGCGAACAGATCCTCCATCTCACCGTAGGAATAAGCGGCGATCTCGGCGATCACGCCCTGGTGCCGTCCCGTCTCGGACATCTGGTCCAGCCGCTGCTTGGTGACATATTTGACAGGCGTTCCGCGCTTTGCCGCCTCCTTGCGGACCGTCTGCATCGCACCTTCCCTGCTGCCGTCGAGCATATAGAGCCTGTCGATGGTCCTGCCCGCCCGGAAAGCCTCGATCACGGCATTCCTGCCTTCGATCCTGTTCTCATTCATAATCTTCGTAGTCTCCTGTCTCGCTTGTTGCATCCGCACTGAGCTCATTGCGGAGTTTTCTCGGACCCAGTTTTCCCTTGCGGTCGGTCTTCCTGATCCCTTCCCTGAGCAGCTCCATGAGCCTTTCCGTCCTGTCCTGTAAATACAAGTAACCGCACAGGGTCTCCAGTGCGGTTGCTTGCAGGTATTCCTCCAGAGAGGAACTCTTTGCATGGTGATATGGATTGGAATTTCTTCCGCGTCTGTATACTTTCTTCTCTTCGTCTGTCAAAAGATCGTAGACGGCAATTCCGATCGCCGCCTGCTGCTCGGCGCGCACATAGAACGTTGTCTCATTGTGCAGCTTCTCCGCCTGGCGGTTTCCCTTGGACACCAGGATGGTCCTGATCACAAGGGAATAGACGGCGTCCCCCAGAAACGCCAGCGTTCCCGGGGAATACGTCCTTATATCGATCTCTTCGTGCGGAAACTCCCTAAGGATCAGACCTCTCAGGCTTTCTTCCATTTAACTCCTTCTCTGGTGTCTTCCAGAATAATGCCTTTTTCCTTGAGCTCGTCGCGGATCGCGTCGGCCTTCGCGAAATCGCGGGCCTTCTTGGCCGCCTTTCTCTCGGCGATCTTGGCCTCCACGTAAGCGGCAAGGTCGTCCTCGAGTTCATTGTCTCTCTCAATGATCAGGCCGCAGACGTCTGTCAGATCGTGAAGCTCTCTGTCCAGCGTCTCGATGAATTCCCTTGAGGAAGCGCCGCTGACACGGCTGTTGATCCACTTGACCAGCTCGAAAACAGCGGAGATCGCATCTGCCGTATTGAAATCGTCGTCCATGGCGGTCTCAAACTGCGTGCGGTATCCTTCCGCTTCCTTAGCCTGGGCTGCCTCATCGTCTGTCATGATTCCCTCGGCCTTTTCCAGAAGGAATTTCAGGTTCTCGCCGCAGTTGAGGATTCTCTCATAGGAAGCCTTGGCGGATTCCATGAGATCTCTGCTGAAGTTCAGAGGGCTCCTGTAGTGGGAGGACAGCATGAAGTAACGAAGCACCTGCGGATCGTACTGGGCGATGACGTCGCGGACAGTGAAGAAATTGCCCTTGGACTTGGCCATCTTGACGCCGTCGATGTTCAGGAAAGCGTTGTGCATCCAATATTTTGCAAAAGGTACGCCGTTGGCAGCCTCAGACTGCGCAATCTCGTTCTCGTGGTGCGGGAATACCAGGTCTTCGCCGCCGGCGTGAATGTCAATCTGAGGGCCGAGATAGCGCTTGCTCATGACCGAGCACTCGATGTGCCAGCCGGGTCTTCCCTTGCACCAGGGGCAATCCCAATAAGGCTCTCCCTCTTTCTTGGGCTTCCACAGGACGAAATCCAGCGCGTCCTGCTTCTGGTCGGCGCCGGTCACCTTGAGGTCGCGGTTGCCGCTGCGCATGTTGTCGAGATCCTTGTGGGAGAGCTTGCCGTAGCCGTCAAATTTCCTTGTGCTGTAGTAGACCGTGCCGTCCTCGGCGACATAGGCATAGCCCTTGTCGATCAGAGTCTGGATCATCTCGATCATGCCGTCGATCTCCTGCGTTGCCCTGGGGTGCATGGTCGCAGGCTTGATGTTGAGGCTCGCCATGTCCTTCTTGCACTCCTCGATGTATCTCTCGGAGATAACTGCGGAGTCGACGCCCTCTTCCTGAGCTTTCTTGATGATCTTGTCATCGACGTCCGTGAAGTTGGATACATAGTTGACCTTGTATCCTTTGTATTCAAAATAGCGCCTGACCGTGTCAAAAACGATCATGGGACGCGCGTTTCCGATGTGGATCAGGTTGTAAACGGTGGGTCCGCATACATACATGCTCACCTTGCCGGGTTTGAGCGGCACAAATTCCTCTTTGGTCCTGGACATTGTGTTAAAGATCTTCATTGTATTCCTCACTTTCCATTTCTTGCCGGGCAATTCGCGCATCCGCCTTCCGAACTGAAGACCGGCCTGGCCTCCAGATCCATGGGGGAAGTGATCAGCGCCACTGCCTGCACGGAGATCCCTTCTCCGCGGCCGGTAAACCCGAGCCACTCCTCTGTCGTCGCCTTCACGCTCACCTGAGATATGTCGATCTCCAGCGCGTCGGCAATATTTTGACGCATCTTATCAATGTGCGGCCTCATCTTGGGGGCCTGCGCGATGATCGTCGCGTCCACATTTTCGATCAGAAAGTAATGCTCCTGCAGGATCCGTCTCACTTCTCTCATCAGCATCAGAGAATCAGCGCCTTTGTACTTCTCATCCGAGTCCGGGAAGTGCTTTCCGATATCACCGAGCGCCGCCGCGCCGAGCAGGGCGTCCATGATCGCATGCGCGAGAACGTCCGCGTCAGAGTGACCGAGGAGCCCCTTCTCATGAGGGATCTCGACGCCGCCCATGATCAGCTTCCGCCCTTCCACAAGCTTATGTACATCATATCCTGTTCCGATTCGCATAACTGTTCCTCACTTACGGTATTCTGTTACGGCATACTATTATAGCATTCCGATTACAAAGCGTCCACAACAAGCGTCAAAAAAACAGGCCGGTGTACATCGATCTGATATACACCGGCCTGTTGTTCCGTCTGATTTACAGTCCGAAGGACGGGCTGTTTCACTGGGTCTTATGTATTACCCGTTGATCTCCACCTTGCAGACCTCATCCATGTGGCCGTCACGGTACATGGAGAACTTGTCCATAGGATAAGCCTTGAGGTTTTCGAGAACCTTGCGGCCGTCGGCTTTCTTGAGCAGGCCTTCTCTGGCTCTCTTGATCTCCATCTCTGTCTTATGCTTGGAAGGTCCGCCTACGCAGCCGCCTTCGCAGATCATACCTTCTACGAAGTCTTCCTTCAGACGGCCGGCCTTGAGCATGGTAAGCGTGGTCTTGCACTCTACGCCGCCCGCGACCTGTACATAAGTGATGTGGGAGGTGTCCTGTCCTCTCTCGTGCATGCACTCGAGAACAGCGTTCGCAACGCCGCCGGAGGTGGCGAAGCGCTTGCCCCAGATCGAGGACTCCTGATAGGAGTTGTCATCCGCCGTGACTTCGATGCCCTTGGATCTCATCAGCGCGCGGAACTCGCCGTAGGTGATGACGTAATCGGCGTTGCCCGGGATGCTCTTGTCAGCCGCTTCCGACTTCTTGGCGATGCAAGGGCCGAGGAATACCGTCACGCAGCCGGGACGAGTTGCCTTGAGGTATCTGGAAATCGCGCACATAGGAGAAACAGTAGCGGATACGTTCTCTTCGTACTGCTTCGGGAAGTGCTTCTTGATCATGTTCATGAAAGCCGGGCAGCAGGAAGTGGTCATCTTCTTGCCCTCTTCCTTGGCTTCATACCATTCCATGGACTCATAGGCAGCTGTCATATCGCCGCCGAGACCTACCTCGACCATGTCCGCGAATCCCATCTTGAGGAAGGCTTCCTTGATGGACTTCATTGTGATGTCGCCGCCGAACTGGCCTTCTGTCGCAGGTGCTACCATCGCGATGACTTCCTTGCCTGCGCGAATGTCATTGATGATGTTGACCAGATAAGTCTTGGAACCGATCGCACCGAAAGGACAGGAGTGGATGCAGTGACCGCACTGGATGCACTTGTTCTCATCGATTACACAGATACCGTGGTCATCGTAAGTGATCGCGCCGACAGGACAGGCCTTCTTGCAGGGACGAACCAGGTGAGCGATGGCGCCGTAAGGGCAGGCCTTGGCACACATGCCGCACTCTTTGCACTTATTGGGGTCGATATGGGTCCTGCGCTCACCGATGGAGATCGCGCCGAATTTACAGGAGTTGATGCACGCTTTACCCATACACAGACGGCAGTTGTCTGTTACCGTGTAAGCGGAAAGAGGACATTCCTCACACGCGGGACGAATGACCTGAACGATATTCTCGGACTGGGAAATCCCGTCCGGGCACTTTGCCAGAGACAGATTGATTCTCTGCTTGACCAGCTCTCTCTCTTTGTATACGCAGCAGCGGTATGTAGCCATGGGGCCGGGAATGATCTCGTAGATCAGTTTCTCTTTGTTTTCTTCATCGAGTTTGCCATCCCATGCCAGTCTGGCCGTTTCCTCCATGATCCTGTGCTTAAGGCGCACCAGGGTCGCGTCATTTGTTACCATATCCTTCTCCTTTCAGCGTTCCTGTATTATGTGCATATCGCATAAAGCTGTCACAAATTTAACCAAGTATATTGTACCAAATGAGCAGACATTTTTATAGAACTTTTATCGCCACTTCACACTTTTCTTTATTTTTTACTTTATAATGTAATTATTATTACTTACATCAATATTAATTAAGGAGTACTCTGCTATGTCCGATATTACAAATGACCGCAAGGTCGCCCTTTTTCTTGCAAACGGATGTGAGACCATCGAGGCACTCACTGTCGCCGATCTGTTGTACCGCGCAGGGATTCCCTGCACAAAAGTATCCGTGAACAGGACACCCGTTGTCGTCACCTCCCACAATGTGACGGTGGTCGCCGACACCACGATCGATCATCTGAATTTTGACGACTACGACATGCTCGTGCTGCCCGGAGGAATCCCCGGAACGCCCAATCTCAAGGCTTGCGAGCCCCTTATGTTCCAGGTCGTGCGCTTCCATGCGGAAGGGAAGATGATCGCCGCGATCTGCGCGGCTCCCTCTATTTTCGCCGAGCTGGGACTGCTGAAGGGAGTGCCGGCCGCCTGCAACCCCAGTGTGGAGCAGATCCTGATCGACGGCGGCGCGAAGCTCGTGAAGGAAAACGCGGTGACTTCCGGCAACATCATCACCAGCCGCGCCATGGGAACGGCCATCCCCTTCGGACTGGCCATCGTAGAGCACTACAAGGGCAAAGAGGCCGCCGAGCAGCTCGGCAGGAACATACTCTACCTCCAGTAACAGAAAGGATCACTATATGAATATTCTCTTTTTTCTGACCCCGAAGAAAGATGTCGGATTCGTTTACTCCTCCGATACCGTAGGCGAGGCCATTGAAAAGATGCTCCGGTACAAATTTACGACCGTACCGGTGATCAACGAGGTCACGGGAAGATATGAAGGCACTCTCGCCAACGACGATCTTCTTCGCGAATTGTATTACGGCACATCGTGCACCGTATCCGAGATCGGAAACAAGCCGCTGAAATCCGTCACAAGAAGACGCGATTACGGAGCCGTCAGAGCCGACGCCGACATGGAAGATCTTCTTGCCACTGCAGCCATTCAGAACTTTGTCCCGGTCGTAGACGACACCGGCGCCTTTATAGGCATCATAACGAGGCGGGAAGTCATGAACTATCTTCGCGAACACCTGGTGAAAGACCTGACCTGAACTACATAAAAAGAGCTTGAATCACATTTCGCTGTGGTCCAAGCTCTTTTTCTGTTATAAGACGCTCAGCAGCGTCCTTCTGTACTCATTAGCCAATTCGATCCTGTCGGTCAGCTCCGAAGCCATGAAGCACTCCGCACAGAACTCGTAGATATTCTCAAATCCGTCCCTGCACTTTGCGAACAGCTTCCTGACCTTTTTGTGGTCGACGGCTCCGCTCTCCTCGGAGAGCATATGCCCGATCTCATGGATCAGAAGTCTCTCAATGCTCTGCGTATCCTCCAGCATTCTGATCGCCTGCACGTCGGCAAAATATCGCTCACCGACAGGAATCAGATTCTCCGCGCAGCGCACAATTCCCATCTCATCCGCGATCAGGCTCTCGATCTGCGGCCAGGGCGTACCCTGTGCCAGCAGCTCACCCTGCCTTTTCTCATAGCGGGCGGGCAGATCCGCATACCTGTCATAGTAGCCTTCTATGTCCCGGATCTCCGCCCGGTCGGCCTCACAGGACATCTTCCTGACTCTGGCGTGGTTGACGGAAATAGTCAGCATCTGTGCGTTGTAGACAGCATTGTCCCTGCTCTCTTCAAACACGCCGTACTTTTCGCCCTGAACAGGGTCTCCCTCTTCCATTCCGAAATCCCAGACGGCATTGATCATCAGCTCCGGATACCTGCGGCGGTAATCCATCACGAGGTCCGCTGCATAGAGCTGCTGTTCGCTGCTCAATCCGCCCTTTTCAGGTTCCGTCAGATAGAAGTCCGTACTGCCCTTTCCCGGCAGCGTTCTCCTCATCTGCATTCGCGAATCAGTGGTGGAACAGGCGGATTCCGGTGAAGCACATGACCATGTTGTGGTCGTTGCAGGCCTGAATGACATTGTCATCTCTGACGCTGCCGCCGGGCTGCGCGACATACTTCACGCCGCTGCGGAAAGCTCTCTCGATGTTGTCGCCGAAGGGGAAGAATGCGTCGGAACCCAGGGTAACATTTGTGTTACCGTCGAGCCATGCTCTCTTTTCCTCTGCCGTAAACACTGCGGGCTTCTCTGTAAAGAGTGCCTGCCACTTGCCGTCCGCCAGGACATCCATGTAATCCTCGCCCATGTACAGGTCGATGGCGTTGTCTCTGTCCGCTCTGCGGATGCCTTCCTTGAAAGGAAGGCCCAGAACCTGGGGAGACTGGCGCAGATACCAGTTGTCGGCCTTGCTGCCGGCAAGTCTTGTGCAGTGGATTCTGGACTGCTGGCCGGCGCCGATTCCGATGGCCTGGCCGCCCTTGACATAGCACACGGAGTTGGACTGGGTGTACTTGAGGGTGATCAGCGCGATCGCCATGTCGTCGCGTGCCTCCTGAGGAAGCTCTTTGTTCTCGGTCACGATGTTGGCAAACAGAGCGTCGTCGATGACCAGCTCATTTCTGCCCTGCTCGAAAGTGACGCCGAATACCTGCTTCTTCTCGAGCGCGGCGGGCTTATAGTCGGGGTTGATCTTGAGCACGCAGTAATTGCCTTTTTTCTTCTTCTTGAGGATCTCAAGTGCCTCAGGCTCATAATCGGGAGCGATGATTCCGTCGGAGACTTCCCTGGATACAAGCTTCGCGGTGCACACGTCGCAGGTATCGGAGAGGGAGATGAAATCGCCGAAGGAGGACATTCTGTCCGCGCCTCTTGCGCGCGCGTAAGCACTGCCCATTGGAGTCAGCTCGCCCATATCGTCTACCCAGTAGATCTTCTTCTCGACATCGGACAGAGGAAGGCCGATCGCTGCGCCTGCAGGGGAGACGTGCTTGAAGGAAGTCGCCGCGACCTTGCCGGTCGCTTTCTTGAGTTCGCTTACCAGCTGCCAGCCGTTGAAGGCGTCCAGAAGGTTGATGTAACCGGGTCTTCCGCAGAGGACCTCGAAAGGAAGGTCAGAGCCGTCTTCCATAAAAACGCGGGAAGGCTTCTGATTGGGGTTGCAGCCGTATTTGAGTTCCATTTCTTTCATTTCTGCCTTGTTCTCCTTACTCACTGATTCTTGTTGACGATCCTGGTCTCATAGGTGCCTGTCGCGATATCAATAAAGCGCACAAACAGGGAGACCTTGTTGTCCTCATTGAGAGCGCTCCATACGCGCTGCGTGAAGACATCGATGTTCTCGGTGAAGGATGCGTCCAGCTCCAGCGCCCTGGGCTCGCCTTCGAAGCTGGGAAGCGGGTTGCCGTCGCCCATATAGGTCGAAATGAAGCGGCCTTCTCCCGCCTTGGGGTTCTCATACGCAAATGTGTAGCGAAGACATGACGAAGGATCTCCCTGATCACTCTTCAAAATAGACATTGCATAGCTGTACTTGCCCTTCTCCACGTGCATGACGCCGGAGATCCTGGGCGTGTAATTGGGCGCGTCAGGTTCGAATTCTCTGCTGCGGAGTGCCTGCTCAAATGTGTACTGCTTGTCCAGTCCCTCATAGATCGTATCCGTCTGGTCGCCGTTTGTTACGATCGTCTTGTTGCCGTAGACACGGACAGGCGCATAGATGATAAGACTGGGATCTTCCATCTTGGAAGGGTCAAAAGCCTGTGTGCGGATTCCTTCGCCGTCCTCGACGAAGACGCGGTTGCGGCTGTTGACGCTTCTTCCCATAATGAAATAGGCAGTCACTGCCTTCTCTCCGTCGGCCGTTTTTCCGATCATAATGCCGCGTCCCGGATAGCTGGTCTCTCTCAGAATCTTCTCAAAATCTGCCATTCGTTTCCTTTCCTCTCTTCTGTTCATCGTCCCAATACATGATCAAGGCTCGTGCACGAGCCAATTTGCACCTGTATCATAAAGCAAGTTCGGGAAAATCGCAATGTCGCAGAATGATTTAATACTAAAAAATAAAGAAAAAACAGCACTTCCAAGTCCCGAATGCATTGCACCGGTACTCTGGAAGTGCTGAATGATTACTTAATGGCTAAAGCTGCGGTCTGTCACTGTTTTGGCCGCGCTGTCAGACGATCAGACCTCTACCTTCTTCTTACCGCCCAGGAACGTGGGAAGATCGTCCGCCCTGCCCTCTCTGATCCATGTGGCGTACTCTGCGGTCGCCGCGAACATGACGTCGCCAGAGGAGTTAAGCATGGTCTCGACGCTGTCCTGCACGACGCCGATGATAAAGCCGACGCCTACGACCTGCATGGCCACGTCATTGGAAATGCCGAACAACGAGCAGGCCATGGGGATCAGCAGGAGGGATCCGCCGGCGACGCCGGAAGCACCGCAGGCTGCCAGTGTGGACAATACGCTCAGAAACAGAGCGGAAGGAATATCCACGTGAATTCCCAGTGTGTTGGCCGCCGCAAGCGTCATGACAGTGATCGTGATTGCCGCGCCGTCCATGTTGATGGTGGCGCCCAGCGGAATAGATACGGAGTACATATCCCGGTCAAGACCGAGCTTCTCGCACAGCTCCATATTGACGGGAATATTCGCCGCGCTGCTTCGCGTGAAGAATGCGGTGATGCCGCTCTCACGAAGGCATCTGAAGACAAGCGGATAAGGATTTCTCTTGAGGTAAATAAACACGATCAGCGGGTCGATCACAAGCGCCACGAACATCATGCAGCCGACCAGTACCAGAAGGAGCTGACCGTAATCCTTGAAGATCGCAAGTCCGTACTCAGAGACAGTGTTAAACACCAGGCCGCAGATACCGAAAGGCGCGAGGTTGATGATTCCGCGCACTGCCATGGATACCGCCTCGGAGGCGTCCTGCAGCATTCTTCTTGTTTCCGGTGCCGCAATCTTGGAAAAACCGATGCCGAGAACGGCCGCCCAGAATAGGATGCCGATATAGTTGCCGTTTACAATAGCCGACACCGGATTCTCCACCATCTTCAGCAGAAGATTCTGCAGGACTTCCCACACGTTATGAGGAACCGTGTCAGACTGAGCGGCTTCGCCCAGCTTCATGGTCACCGGGAACATGAAACTGGCTGCCACTGCGGCCGCTGCCGCGAGAAATGTACTGAGCATATAGAAGAACAGGACCAGTCCGAATTTCTTGTCCAGCTTGCTCTTTCCGGAACTGAGTGCGCTGATGATCAGTACGAACACCAGGACCGGCGCCACGGCGCGCAGCGCGCCGACAAACATGCTTCCCATGATTCCGATCCAGGTCCAGCTTTTCAGCGTTACGCCCAGGATGGCGCCGATCACCAGGCCGATGGCGATCCTGAGGATCAGGCTCGTGCCCGTATATCTTTTCATAAGATTACTTAAAAATTCCATGTTTTCCCCCTTTTTCAGCTAAAAGATTATATAAAGACGATTATACCAGAGAAAACTTGCGATTGTATAGCGGAATAATGCGTTACTGCGTTAAAGTTTCTGCATTGATGGCATTATAGACCATGGAGGAGAGCTTGCGGATCTCATTGATCCTGCCGTAAGTATCGCTGCTCATTATGACCAGGATATAAGTGGCGTTCGGAGACCATATGATTGCGGCGTCATTGTCGACATTATCCAGCTCACCCGTCTTATTTCCCGTCTCAACCTCAAACGGTACGCCCGCCGGGATCTTCCCTTTTCTGTCCTGATTCTTCAGCGCTGTCAGAATCCGTTCCGAGGCCGCCTCAGAGACATATTTCCCGTCCAGCACTTCTTCCAGAAGTCTTCCGCAGTCTCTGGCCGAAGTATAGTTCTCCGTGCCGTTCCACTCGAGCATGCGGCGATTCAGTTCAGTCTCATTAAATCCGTTTTCCCTTGAGAACTCATTGATCTTATCCATGGAACAAGCATTGATCAGCGTGTTTGCCGCTCCGTTATCACTGATCGAGATCATGAGATCCGGCTGATTGGAATAGTTATCTACGTTTAGTTCGCCCGCTTCGCAAAGCGTATAGAACTCGCCGGCGACAAAAAGCTTGATCAGGCTCGCGGCGATCATTTTCTCATCGTCGTGGATCCCAATGGTCTCATTTGTGTCGAGACGCTTCATGTACAGCGACCACTTTCCTCCGAGCCTGTCGATTTCCTCCCTCAGTTCCTCTTCCAGTTCACGCATCTGGGAACTGATCTGCTCTTTTTGCTCTTTTTCGTAGTGTTTCAAAATATCCTTGCCGGCATTCTCGACGATTTCCTTCATCTCCTCAGCCGATTTCTCAGTTTTTCTGGCGGGTACGGTGCCTGCCTGAGCCAGTTCCTCCTTTGCGGTCTTCGCCTTCTCCGCTCTCTCTTTATTCAATCGCTCCTCTTCTTTTTTTCGCTCCTCTTCCGAAAGCTCCTCTTCCGGAGCTGCTTCTGCCGAAGTTGTTTCTGTCGAAGATGCCTCTACAGATGACGTTCCTTCCGTAGATTCCTCTTCGGCCGCCTTCTCCTCGGTTGATCCTGTTTCTGACTCCTCCGAGGTCTCCGTTCCTCCTTCTGCGGACGAGTCTTCTTTCTTCTCGTTCAAGTACGCCTCTATGCCGTCTGCCATTCCCGAAACCATCAGCTTCTGGAATTCATCGTCCTGCATTTTCTCATCTTCTTCGGGATTGGTCATATAGCCCATTTCGACGATCGTGACCGGAACTTCACACCAGTTGATGCCGCTCATGGTATCCGTCTCCCAGACATACTCTTTCCTTATTCCTGTGGCCTCGATATAAGCGTCCAGGACCAGTTCCGATAACCTTCTGGATTCTTCATAGAGGTCTGCGTTATAAGGATTTGAAGGCGTCTGGCATATGGTCATGGCACCATTTGCGGATGAGCTCTCCGATCCGTTGGCGTGTATCCTTATAAATGCGTCCGCATTTGCTTCATTGGCCATCTGCGCCCGCTCGGAGTTTGTGATATCCACGTCATTTGTCTCACGAATCATGAGCACCTTGTATCCTCTGTTTTCAAGCTCATCCCTCAGCTGCAGGCTGATGTCAAGCGTAAGTTCGTACTCCGGCACGCCTGTGGAGGTCCCTCTGGTCCCGCCGGCGACTTTCGTCTTGGTCTCAGATGCACCGGGCCCTATCGGCTCCTTTCCGAAGTTTCCATGCTCCTGATGCCCTGCATCGATTGCCACCAGAAACTTCGACGCCTCTTCTTTCTCTTTTGTTTCCTGCTCTATTTCTACCGCTTTCTGAACGGTCTCACTGAAATCCGCGTTTCCGATCGTTGTTGCAACACCTATGATCATTGCAGCGATCACACCTATCGGTCCTGTCATTTTTATCCTCCCGGTCTTACTTCTGATCTGTCTATCTGTATTATGGAGATATGCTCATGGCATTATTCTCTCCAACTATTGTTTTAGCTCTTGAAAAGCGTTAATACATAGTTTAGATTCTAACAAATATCCTCCCAAAATATTAGCACAATATTGGCCCGATTTTTTTATTTTTTGGAGTTGACAAATACTCAAGCGTTTCGTATACTATAAAAGCTGACTGATGAAGCGGCAAACAATTATGGCGAGATAGCTCAGCTGGCTAGAGCACGCGGTTCATACCCGCGGTGTCGAGGGTTCAAGTCCCCCTCTCGCTACGAAATTTAACCCGGAAAAGCTGGAAACAAGCTTTTCCGGGTTATTTGTTTTTTCCTGATCTTTTTACTTCTCTCACCCAAATCCAAACGCCGTCAAATAGCACATCGTACAAAAGCAGGCAATCCCAAACCACACTGCCAAACAAACCGGCGGCACGAACAGCAGCCGCAGAATCGATTTCCATGTGATCCCACTGCTATTCTTTTCTCTGTACCTTTTCATTGTCCCGTCTTCCGACACAACATAGATCCAGGGCCTGTCATACATGTCAATGCGCCCGAACTTGATGAGGTAGATCGGAATGACCGGCACAAAGATGCAGAACCAGACGGCACTTCCGGCCAGATTCAGGCGGGAGAACTGAAATCCGTTCATGAAAAGGGCGACCAGAACCGGCAGGAATAAGACCACAAGGGCTGTCAGGATCATCCCGACGATCCGAAGCGGCGATGAAAAGCGCAGCACCACTTCTTCCCTTTTCCCGTTCAGACGCATGAAAAAGACCGGCGGCGTGATATTCCTCTCGGGAGGGGTTGTTCCCGTCAGCTTGCCGCCCACTCTGGTAAACGCCTCATTTCCGGAAGTAAAGATCTTCCTGCCGCTCTCGACGCGAAAGCTCAGGCGGTCCGTATCGCTGTAGGCGCACAGCGTAACGACCAGTGTGAAGAACGCCAATACGGCGGTCATAAGAAGACTCTGCCCTCTTTCCATCCCGAACAGGGAAAAGCCGGCGAAGGCAGCCGCACTGATCACCAATGTCGCAAGCAGTGACTTCAGCCACCAGGGCAAAAAATAGTAATGCGATTCCTCTATAGCGCGAACACTGACCTTCCCAGTCTGACCGTTGACCGCTGCCATCAGCTGTCCGTCGGACAGATAGTAGACCGGAAGGAGCGCCGGCATTCTGACGACCGAAGATACATCCGCGTCTACATGAACAGCCTTCGTCTCCAGAACTTTCCGGACAGCAGGTGCGTAGGACTCACCGACTTCCTCGCGAATCCTTTTCTCCAGCTCCTTGCCGCTGATATTGTCGGTCTTTACCTTGTGGCCCGCGACATAGCCGAAATCAAATTCGGTAAGCGCGCTCAGGTCGAAGGGCTCCATGCCGTCCAGCAGCAGGTTGTCCAGCTGTCCGGAACAGTTCACGAACACCTCGTCGATGAATCCGCCGCAGGCGTAGGTACCGCCGTCGGCAAATCTTCTCACGCTGCAGGACACCGGACCGCGCACGAATTCGTAGGGCAGATAGAATCCCTTTAAGCTGTCGGCCTTCTTTTTCAGAAGGCCGGCCTCTTTTTTGCCGCGATTCTTTTCGCACCAGTCCAGAAGTAATTTCTGCGCCTCCTCTTCCGTGATCCGGAAAGGGATGACGATTTCCGGCAGATCCTTTTTATGAAGGAATTTTTTCCTGACCAACGCGCGGCCGCAAAAGGCGCAGCTCGCAAGGGCTTCGTTTTCTTCAAATACGACTTCCGCCCCGCAGCCGGTGCAGGATGCCCGGTCCAGTCGATATTTTGGCGCCATCTCACGCATCTTCGTCTGCTGCAGACTGCGGAATCCTCGCTTTTCTTCCTGGGCCTGTCCGACCGTCACCTTGCCTCCGCAATGCTGACAGGCGTAGATGCCCTTTCGAATATCATAAGATGCGGGCGCGCCGCAGCTCGGACAGTGTATATCTGTAATCTTGTTTGTTGTACTCATCACACCTTCCTTTTACCTTCAGGGCATAGACTCCGCGTGAATTTCTTTCCAGGGATCCCGCCTGACTCTGACGACAACGGCCGCCTGCATTGCCAGACACATAATAACCAGCCACATCGGCCACTGATTCTGATCGGCTGTCCGGGGCGAAGCCGCTGTTCTCGGACTTTCTGTTTCTTTTGTCTGTTCGCCGTCTCCCGAGTCCTTTGCCTCTTCGGAGGATGCAAATTCACTCGTCTTCTCCGCTTCGAGCATCGGAATGGGACGGGTCTCTTTTTTGCCGCATTCGCCGCAGATTCTGACTTCTTCCCCTTCCGCTGTCTGCGTGGCTTTTCGTGACACGGTCCACCCGTCCCAGCTATGTCCGAGCGCTTCCGTCTCGATGTGGGTAAGATGCAATTCCTCTCCGCAGATCGAGCAGCAGACGACTATATCATAAGTCTACTTCGACTGGCTCCTCACTCACGTTCTCTGCGGCAGGTTCTTCACTTACGTTCTCTTCCGGAAGTTCTTCACTTACGTTCTCTTCCTCCGTACTTTCGGCTTCGTTTCCAATTACGGCTTCCGCTTCCGCGGCAAATGCTGTCGCGGGCATTACTGCCGTGTTAGTACAAACTGCCATAGCTAATGCCAGCAATAACGGTGTCGTTTTACTCTTCCTCATTCTTCAACCTCTGTCATATGTTTAGTGAAAGCTCTTATTATGATACTACATAATCTGTCTGCTCAACCATGGGCACCCCTGCGAGATTTAAAAAATTATGTAACTATTGCTTTTTGTCGTTACCTGCAGACTGTATAATAAATGATTAAGAAAAAAACGATCAGGAGGTAATTTATGATACCCTTTTTCTTCACGGGCTCAATTGTTGTAATGCTCATCATCTGGGCTGTATACGCAGTCTGCTACTCCGGGATCCTCCGGAAGATAGGAGCAGAGACCCGGTACTCTTTCGTGCCGGTCGCGGCGGAATGGCGCATGTCCAAGGTTCTCTTCGCCGGCATGTGGTCCTTTTACCACGCCGCTCTCTCCGCGCTCGTCTTTCTGGGCGCTTCCTATTATGTGGGGAAATCTTCCGTTTACTACGTCATATTCCGGCTGGCCGGCATTGCAGTGTACGGCATCTTTCTTGAGATGCTGAACTGGCGGATCAGCAGTGCCTTTAACATGGGCATCCTCTTCCATATCCTGATGCTCCTGTTCCCAGTCCTCTGCCTGCTCTATCTGGGCTTTAGCAAAACGCAGTTTACTGCACCTGAATTTATGATCCGACATGCTCATCCGATCGTGCGTTTTCTCATAAACGGCACAATCATTCTGTTCACAGCGGCGGACTGACTTACGGCTTCGGAGAGGAAGCGATCAACAAGAGAGCCGACGGCACCAGCTCCATGCCCACCAGTGAGATCGTGGAAGCCGTCAAAGACAGCGGAGTCAAGTTTGACCTGATCGGTTTTGACACCTGCCTCATGCAGAATTTTGACCTGGCTTACAAGCTCGAGCCCTACGCGGATTATTTCCTGGCTTCCGAGGAAACGGAGAGCGGATTCGGCTGGAACTACACGCTCGGCTTCTCCGAGCTGGCGATGAACCCCGGCATGAGCACGGCGGACTTCGGTACCAGTATGGTCGCAAGCTTTGACCCTTACAACACCATAGCGAAGAACGGCCAGCAGGATACGATGTCCACACTGTCCCTGCTCGACCTGACTTATGTGGCGCCGGCGCGTGACAAGCTGGACACGCACTTTGAGAACGAACAGAAAGCGATCCGCGAGAATACGGAGAACTACACCAATATTTCCATTGCGGCCTCCGGCGCCTACACGTTCACCGGAGATACGCAGATCGACCTTGTCGATTACCTCACAAGGCTCGCGGATCTGGACTATAACAACAATATTTTGACCGAAGCGCAGTACAAGGATCTGATCGATTCCGTCAAGGCCTGCGTGGTGGTCCGAAACGGCAATGCGCCCACAGGTACTAACGGCGTGGCCTTCTGCTTCCCCGCGAGAATGATCAGCAGTTACTCTCCCACCTATGAGCAGCTTGACGCCATGGGACTCGAAAACGAGAAGGCCGTGTGCAATGACTACTTCAGCATCATGGCCAGTCAGCAGACGAAAGCGTTGAGCAACGACTCTTTCCTGAAAGAGTTTGCCCATGACTACACGAAGGAAGCCTGGTATGTGAAGGGATGTCAGCTTCTCGGAGATTGAATCTCCGAGCTTGCTGTTCCGCCGCGGGAGTCTTTCTCTTCTCCACAAACGGAAAAGCAACCTTATCCGGATACAGCAGGCTCGCTGTCCTTCCCGCAGGAAAGGC
>Ga0256404_1001972_pt1 | contig 47115 bp, 29 predicted proteins | sample RumenRJG_01DNA_FD_185990 | JGI IMG/M metagenome (GOLD analysis project Ga0256404, IMG submission 185990) | Bovine rumen microbial communities from Lethbridge, Alberta, Canada - RJG_01 | ecosystem: Host-associated > Mammals > Digestive system > Stomach > Rumen | place: Canada: Alberta | collected... | reverse complement strand
TCAGCGAAAGAGCACGCTGTCCTGAACGGGCGATTCCGTTTGTTAACGTAGCGCTGCGGTATTTGGGGTCCTTAAATTCAAAATCTTTATCGTAGGTGGCCATATCTTTCCTCCATTTACAAGGTTTATAATAATCCGAGTATAGCTTGACTGCAGATTCCTGGTCTAATAAAATTCAGACATAGCTTAAATAAGATATGCGCATAGATATCAAATTATTTTGCATTAAAGAAAGACGATGACTATGAATTATCAGGTTTATTTGGATTTGGAAGTTCTTAAAGAACAGAAGAAATTTACGCTTGCTGCTGAATCCCGGGGATGTCTTCAGTCAACCCTCAGTAGGCGTCTTCTGGCAGAAGAAGTCGCACTGGAATGTACTCTGTTTGACAGAAAGACTCACGAGCTTACATTTGCCGGAAAGCTGTACCTTAAGTATGGCGTTAAATTGGAGCAGATCAGGAAGGGACTTTCTGAATTTGTGGGAGATGAGACACGTGCAGAGGATGCTATTGACTTTCGTTCCTTTTCTTATATTTACGAAATATTTCAGACGGGAAATATCACAAACGCTGCGGAAAATCTGTATATCTCTCAGCCTGCGTTGTCTCAGTATCTGAATTCCCTGGAAAGAAACTTTGGGAAGAAATTGCTGAACAGGCATCGGGGACGCTGTGAGTTCACGGATGAAGGAGCCAGATATCTGACCATAGTTGAAGCCGCCCGAAAGATAGACAGAGGATTTAAAACCGAGCTGGATACGCACCTCAGGCGAACATCACATAAGATTAGAATTGCCCTGAGCCGTCAGACCGGCTCCCTCATGATATCTCGGGTACTTTCGACTTTTCTGGAGGAATTCCCACATATTCAGATTGATATTACCGAAGTGGATACTGACCGTGCCAGAGAGCTGCTTTTAAAAGATAAGGTTGATATGGCAATCCTTGTTGTGCCGGGTTTAAGCGGTGGAACCCTAAGGTATTCTAAAATCTATAGGGAGGAATTGAAGCTGATAACACCAATGAATCTTGAGAAAAGATATCCGGGACCTGTGAGATTGGAAGACCTTGATGGAGAACGTTTTATTCTGCAGCAGGAGTTCACTGCGGTACAGCACATTGTTTCTGCAGCATTAAGGCAACATAACTGTACTCCGGATGTAATTTGCCGAATAAATCTGTTTCGCGCCATGGTAAATATGGTTATTTCCGGTGCCGGTATTGCCCTTCTTCCGGAGCACGCGCTGTCGGACTATGGCAGAGACTTCCATGTTGTGTCATTGGAGCCGCCTATATACTACTACCTTGTATATGCTGTTCAGGATGTAAAAAGGTGCAGCGAAGCCATGAAACGGTTGATGGAGCTTCTGAAGGATCAGCAGTGATTTGGCACTATAAAAGGAAGTAATATAGGGGTTTATATGGGAAATGTGAAATATACAAACTGTAACAGTTCAGCCGGCAATGGTTCGCGAAGACCGTGGTCGACTTTTTTCCCCACCATCCGGAGTTATTGGAACCACTGATTGACCTTAAAACTCAGAATTCAGAATATAAGTCAATGTAATCTGCCATTCAGAATGACCCAAATCCTGATTACTTGAAATTGAGTCAATGTAACTTCCATTCAGGATGACCCAAATCCAGATTACCTGAAATTGAGTCAATGTAAACTGCCATTCAGGATGACCCAAATCCAGATTACCTGAAATTGAGTCAATGTAACCTGCCATTCAGGATGACCCAAATCCAGATTACCTGAAATTAAGTCATTATAACCTGCCATTCAGGATGACTCAAATGCTGGTAACCGGAATATGGGTCAATGTAATGCCTTGTTCACTGCGAAAATAAGGCATCCTGGCTGAACTGTTACAAATAGACACTGCGGTGTTATAATGGCTACGAAGTATGTAGCGGCAGCAAGAAGGAGAATTTATGGATCTTATTAATGAGGCAAAAGGGTTCGAATCCCATCTTATAGATCTTAGGCGCTGGTTTCACAGGCACCCAGAGGTTTCGACTCAGGAAGTCGAAACTTCAAAAAAAATCCTGGAGGAGCTTTCAGATATAGGAGGTTATGAAATTAGGACCAATGTTGGGGGTCACGGGATTCTCGCGGAAATAATAGGAAAGGAAGCTGGAAAAACTGTATGTCTCAGAGCAGACATGGATGCACTTTCGGTAACCGAGGACACGGGTCTTCCTTTTTCTTCCGAAAATAGCGGTGTAATGCATGCCTGCGGCCACGATCATCACATTACCATGCTTCTCGGAGCTGCAAGACTTTTGAAACTCCATCAGGAGGATCTGAAAGGAACCGTCAGGCTCATTTTCCAGCCGGCAGAGGAATTTAATCCCCGGGGCGGTGCGAGAAACATGATCGCGGAAGGTGCGCTTCAGAATGCAGATGCGGTCTTCGGACTTCATGTGTGGCCAAACCTTCCCGCCGGAAAAATTGGTGTGAAATCAGGTCCCCAGATGGCTGCTTCTGACAGATTTACCATCGAGTTTCTTGGGGAAACTTCCCATGGCGCCATGCCTGACCAGGGCAATGACGCACTGGTTGCAGGTTGCCAGTTTGTAAATGCTGTTCAGACTGTGGTTAGCAGAAATATGGATCCTATGCTGTCAGGAGTTATAACCATAGGAACTTTTCAGTCTGGATCCAGGTATAATGTCGTGCCGGGTTCCTGCAGGCTTGAAGGAACTGTGCGAAGTTTCGAGAAAAATATCAGAGAAACTGCCGAGAAGCGTATAAAAGAAATATTTGAAGGGATAAAGACAGCATTCTCCATAGACGGAGAACTGACCTATGAACATGGTTATAATGCTGTTATGAATGACCCTGAAATGGCAGATTACGTTTTATGTAAGACAGAAGAACTATTTGGAAAAGAAGACACCATAAGACTTGATAAACCGGCCATGACTGCAGAAGATTTTGCCTTTTATCTCGAAAAAACTCCGGGAGCTTTTTACTGGTTGGGAACCACAGATGAAGGTGACAAGGTTTGGCCTCTTCACTCAGCCCATTATAAAGGAAATGAAGCTGTCCTCTGTCGGGGTGCAGTCCTCATGGCAAAGTTGGCGCTGGATTACTGATGAAATAATTGGCATAACGAGAATGCCAAAAGCCCCAATGTCAAATGGTTTTGTCATAGCTTCTTCAAAATGAATTTTATCATCACGCAAATCAATTGTTGCTCCTTGCGTGGATGGGTTGGGATGTTTTTAAAGCTGATTTCTTTGCAGAAAGGAAAATCCTCTCATGATCGAACCTGAGTTAGCAAGAAAATTTATCGAGCAGGTCACCCAATATACGGGCTACAACATTAACATCATGGATGAATCGGGAGTGATCATAGCAAGCCGGGATCAGGAACGTGTGGGAAAGTACCACGAAGCTGCGAATCGAGTTATTCACAGTTCACAGGATGTTCTGGTGGTTCGGGAAGATTCATTATTCCCCGGAGTGCTTCCGGGCATAAATATGGCTATAGTTTGCGATGGGCGTAAAGAAGGAGTTGTGGGAGTTACCGGAGATCCGGATCAGATACATGATGTTGCGCTCATTACCCGTATGGCCATTGAGACCATGCTTAAATTTGAAAAGCAGCAGGAGAGCATTCGCCTCAGAAGAAGCAGGAAAGAACATTTCCTGAATCTTTTAACCCAGGCGGAATATGCAGATGCAGCTGAGATCAGAAGCATCGCAAAGCAGTTGGAATATGATGAGTCACTGGTCAGAGTTCCGATTTTATGTAAATTGAATTTCGCGAAGATTGGAAAAACTGATAGGTCTGGAAACAAAGCTATGGAGCCTGATGAAGTGCTTGCCGTTCTCAGACAGGGGAAAGGACATTGGGTCCAGGATTTCAGTTTTGTAATGGATGACAACCACCTTCTGGTATTTAAGACGGTAAAGGTCGATGGACACAGGAATCTTACTGATTACAGAGAAGAGATTTTGATATATCTTGAGTACACCATCAGGCAGCTGAAAGAAGCCGGCATCGGTGCAGTTTTTTATGTAGGTTCACTTCAGACCACTTTTTCCAGGTACTATCATGCCTTTCGCCACTGCCGGTGGCTGGAATCCCATATAAATTCTTCAGAAGAAATCATATTCTTCATGGATCATGTGCAGGAGTATTTTCATTCACTGGTTTCGAGGCAGGAGCTTCAGCAGGTTTTTTACATATATAAAAGCAGACTTAAAGAGGATCAGATAAAGCAGCTGACGGAAATGATCGGAGCTCTGGAAGAATCAAACTATAATTTGTCTGAAGCATCCAAAAAGCTCTATATCCATAAAAATACACTGATGTACAGATACAACAAAATGAAGGATTATTTGGGCATTAATCCATTGGAAAGTGCAAGGGACCGGGGATTCATGGATTTTTTGTACATGTATCTCATTGGCTAATGTATACAATGGGCAAACTTATACGGAACGCATGTTTTGTGTAGCAGACACAAATATATGCGTTCTTTTTATGCTCGGAAGTTCTATCCAAATCAGAAATTTTAAATAAAATATAGATATAGTTAATAAATGAGTGACTCAGAACAATAGAAACTAACGATTTTATGCAATAAACTTAACAAACTGCATAAATCGTTATGGTATGTCGTAACAAAAAAGGAGCAGACTATGAAACTGGTATTTGCATCGGATTCTTTCAAAGGCACATTGTCCAGCGAACAAACCATTGAATTACTTACAAAAGCAGCGCATGAGGTATTTGGTCCCTGTGAGACTATGGGTATCCCTGTTGCGGATGGCGGAGAGGGAACAACAGATGCCGTTATTCTGGCCAGAAAAGGCAAAAAGGTCTATAAGGAAGTACACGGTCCTCTGATGGAAGATGTCACAGCTTATTATGGACAGCTTAGTGATTCCGAGGTAATTCTCGAGATGGCACAGGCCTCAGGACTTCCCCTGGTTCCGGAGGATAAGAGGAATCCTCTTAACACCACAACCTATGGAACCGGAGAGCTTGTTAAGGCGGCGCTGGATGAAGGATTCGAGGATATATCCATTGCCATCGGCGGATCGGCAACCAATGACGGAGGCATGGGCTTTGCGAGTGCCCTGGGAGTAAAGTTTTTAGACATTAACGGAAACGTACTTGAAGGCAAGGGCAGCGAGCTTGAGAAGGTCGCTCATATAGATGTGAGTGGTTTGGATGAGAGAGCAAAGAAGGCGCGTTTCACGGTTATGTGTGATGTTACAAATCCTCTTTGCGGAAAAGACGGAGCCACCTTTACATTTGGAAAACAGAAGGGTGGAACCCACGAAATTCTGGAACGCCTCGAGAAAGGCATGTGTAATTATCGGGATGTGATCATAAAGGAGTTTGGCATTAATCCCGATGATATACAAGGAGCGGGAGCAGCAGGCGGACTTGGTACGGCGCTTAAAATATTTTTAAATGCAGAGATGAAGTCGGGTATCGAGACAGTGCTTGATCTCATCGGATTTGATAAACTTATAGAAGGTGCGGACCTGATAGTTACCGGAGAAGGCAGAACAGACTGGCAGAGCTGCTTCGGAAAGGTAATGCAGGGAGTCGGAGACAGAGCAAAGAGCCATGAGATTCCGGTTGCAGCCCTTTGCGGCGGTCTCGGAAAAGGCTATGAAGGAATATTCGAGCATGGAATCAATTCCATCATGACTACGGTGGATGGGCCAATGCCTCTGTCGGAAGCTCTGGATAGGGCAGAAGAGCTTTACTATAAGGGAGCTGTTCGAATGTTCCGGATGATCAACATATCTCTATAAAGAATGATTCTTTTTGATTTTTTAGAAATCAAGGCGGTATGGCGACCACGATAATGGTCGATTGGATTGACATCTGTGTGTCAGATGTTAAGGCTCAAAAACTGTGTTAATAGATGAGTAGATAGATAACGAAAGGAAGTAACCATGGAAGCACAATTTACAACTTTAGGAGCAATTATCGGACTGGCTGTTGCGATAATATTTATCATCAAAAAGGTCCAGCCGGCATATAGTCTTATTCTCGGAGCATTGATCGGAGGTCTGATCGGCGGAGGTGGTCTTTCCATAACAGTAAGCACCATGGTCAGCGGAGCAGGCTCAATGATGTCATCGGTTCTCAGAATTCTCACCAGCGGAATCCTGGCAGGAACATTGATCAAAACAGGAGCTGCAGAGAAAATCGCAGAAACCATTGTTGAGAAGCTTGGTGAAAAGAGAGCTGTGGCGGCAATTGCCATAGCCACCATGATTATCTGTGCGGTTGGTGTATTTATAGATATTTCCGTAATTACGGTTGCTCCCATAGCTTTGGCAATAGGAAAGAGAGCAGGTCTTTCAAAAAGCGGCATCCTTATCGCTATGATTGGTGGAGGAAAGGCCGGAAACATTATTTCCCCGAACCCCAATACAATTTCAGTATCAGAGGCATTTTCACAGGATCTTACAGCAGTAATGATGAGAAATGCAGTTCCTGCAGTATTTGCTCTTATAGTGTCCATCATTCTGGCTTCCATGCTTGTTAAAAAGAGCGGAGGAGAGATCACAGCCGATGACATGGAAGCTACAGGCGAAAAGAACCTTCCTGCATTTTTACCTGCAGTACTCGGTCCGGTTGTGGTTATAGTGATGCTTGCATTACGTCCTATCGCAGGAATAGCTATTGATCCTTTGATCGCACTTCCGGTGGGAGGTTTTGTGTGTATGCTTGCAACCGGTAAAGTCAAAAACTGTATCGAGTATATGGAATTTGGTCTCAGCAAGGTGATCGGTGTATCAATCCTTCTTATAGGTACCGGTACAATCGCAGGTATCATAAAGGCTTCCGCATTACAGTATGATGTGACAAACCTCCTTGAGGCAATGAATATGCCGGCTTTCGTTCTGGCTCCGCTTTCAGGAATACTTATGGCAGCAGCTACAGCATCAACCACAGCTGGAGCAACCGTTGCTTCACAAACCTTTGCTCCTACACTCCTTGCTAACGGTGTTTCAGCATTGGCCGCAGCAGCAATGATCCATGCCGGAGCAACAGTGCTGGATTCCCTGCCACACGGTTCCTTCTTCCACGCAACAGGCGGTGCAGTAAACCTTACCATCAGTGAGCGCATGAAACTGATTCCTTACGAAGCCATCATCGGTCTTACAAGTACTGTGGTTTCGGTTGTAATGTATATTATGATTCATTAACTTAAAACCGCCGGAGATTTATATAGTCTCCGGCGGTTCCTTAAATATATGCATCAGACAGGTATTTCATATTTTCGAATCTTTTTATTTTCCGGAGTCACCGTAGTTACTGAGAACGCGGGCTGAAGGGTCGTTAACATTACAACCCGGCCAGGTCTTGTTGGGCATCCAGAAATCAACTACCATACCGGACTGACCGGGATAGTATTTCTCGAAGATGTCTCTGTAAAGGAGAGATTCCTTGGTGAAAGGTGTTGCATGAGTGTATTTTTCGCATCTTTCTTCAAATTCTTCATCAGTGTAGCTGGCCTCTGCGAATTCTGCCAGGTCGTCCTTCAGGCTGTGACCTACCGCATCCGAGAAAGCTGCCTTTTCACGCATAAGGATGTCTTCAGGAAGGATATGATCCTCTTCGAAAGCGTGGCGAAGGAGATATTTTCCCTTGTTATAAGTGTTGAGCTTTCTTTCGGGATTGATATGCATCACATAGTCTGCAAATGCCAGATCACCGAAAGGAACACGGGCCTCAAGGGAGTTTACGCTGATGCAGCGGTCTGCACGAAGAACATCGTACATATGGAGTTCACGTACACGCTTCTCAGCCTCCTTTTGGAATTCCTCCGCAGAAGGGGCAAAGTCTGTATATTTGTAGCCGAAGAGCTCGTCTGAAATCTCACCGGTGAGAAGCACCCTGATGTCTGACTGTTCATGGATAGCCTTACATAAAAGATACATACCTATGGAGGCTCTGACGGTTGTGATATCGTAGGTTCCCAGGGCTTCGATGACCGGTTCGATGGCATTTATAACATCATTACGGTTAATTATCACTTCGTGGTGGTTCGAACCGATGTAATCCGCAACCTCTCTTGCATACTTAAGGTCGATGGCATCAATGTCCATACCGATGGCATAGGTTTCGATGGGCTTGTTAAGGAGCTTTGCGGAAATAGCGCAAACGAGAGATGAGTCGAGACCTCCGGAAAGAAGGAATCCGACAGGGGCATCTGCATCGAGACGCTTCTCCACGCCCTTTACGAGGAGGTCATGAATGTTTTTTGAAATGGCATCAAGATCATCCTGTTTGTTATATTTATTGACCTTGGAAATGTCGTAGTAGCTGATGAATTCGCCGTCCTTGTAGTAGTGTCCCGGAGGGAAGGGCTTAACCTCATGGCAAAGACCCACAAGGTTTTTGGGCTCTGAAGCGAAGGAGAGAACACCGTCGGTAGTTTCTCCATAGTAAAGGGGACGGATTCCGAAAGGATCCCTTCCTGCGATGTAGGAGCCTGTTTCTGCATCATAGATAACCATGGCAAATTCAGCATCCAGCATTCTGAACATATCTGTTCCAAACTCTTTATAGAGGGGCAGAAGGATCTCGCAGTCGGAATCTGACTTAAAGGTGTAACCCTTCTTTATAAGCATTTCCTTTAATTTGCGGAAACCGTAGATTTCTCCGTTACATACGATATATGAGCCGTCAAGCTCAAAAGGCTGCATGCCGGCATCATTGAGTCCCATGATAGAAAGTCGATTGAAGCCAAGGAAACCATTACCTGTGTCGATGATCCTTGAGGCATCCGGACCTCTGGACGTAGTTTTAAGAAGCGCAGTTTTTACAACCTCATACTGTGCGCGCTTATCACAGAAACCAATGATACTACACATAATCTGATACTCCCTAATAAGATAGTTATAGGATTTTGGTTTAATGTTTATGGGGCCTTTGAAATGCTCCGGTCTGTCCTCATTCATCAAACCTGAAAACAAAAAAGACGGCAAAGATCCCGGTGGTTAAACCGACATCTTTGCCGTCTTTATGGTTAGTGATTATTGCGCAGGACAAAATAAATGTCAAGGGAAAAATCCCACCACCCCCGGTCCAGGGCTCACCGACTGAACTGTTACCTTGGAATAGCTTATATGAAATTTTGTAATCCGAAATATTCTTGACAAGCTATTTGTGACTCGTATAATGATGACAAAGGACAACGGCGTCCCGGTCATGATACCAGGGGTGTGTTGTCCTTTTTTAATGTATAAGGCAGTGATTGCAAGAGCGTAAGCCGGGCAATATACGGTACTTATGCAGCATTAATTAATTTACAGGAGCATTCATAATGTCTGCAAATATAAATGAGAACTATTTAAAACTTAACGAGAGCTATCTTTTTTCCGAGATCGCAAGGCGCATCCGTGCCTGGCAGGAATCAAATCCTGAGGTTTCGGATAAGCTTATCCGTATGGGAATCGGAGATGTTACGAGACCTCTTCCCAAAACTGTAGTCAATGCTATGGTGGAGGCAGCCAGGGAAATGGGAGAGCCGGAGACCTTCAGAGGCTACGGACCGGAACAGGGATATGATTTCCTTAAGGAAGCCATCAGAAAGTACTATACTAAATTCGGTGTGGAGCTTAACCCGGACGAGATATTCATTTCCGACGGTGCTAAGTCAGATCTGGGAAACATTCTCGACCTCTTTGACAAAGACAATACCGTACTTGTTACGGATCCTGTTTATCCGGTATATGTAGACACCAACATGATGGATGGCAGAAAGATATTACTTGCAATGTCATCAGAGGACAACGGATTCTTGCCGCTTCCGGCTCCGGAATACAGGGCAGACATCATTTACCTTTGCAGTCCCAACAATCCCACAGGAGCTGTTTATGACAGAGAGGGACTCCGGAAATGGGTTGATTTCGCAAGAGAGAATGATTCCATAATCCTGTTTGATGCAGCCTATGAATGCTTTATCACCGGTGACTATCCTCACAGCATTTACGAAATTCCGGGAGCAAGAGAAGTAGCTATAGAGTTCTGCAGCCTTTCCAAGAAGGCAGGATTCACCGGAACAAGATGCGGATACACGGTGGTTCCCGATACCCTTACAAGAGGTGAGGGAAATCTCAACAAGATGTGGCTCCGCAGACAGACCACAAAATTTAACGGTGTAAGCTACATCACCCAGAGAGGAGCAGAGGCTGTTTTCTCTCAGGAGGGTGAAAAAGAAATTGAAGAAAATATCCGGTATTATCGTGATAATGCAAGGATCATCACAGACACCATGGACAAGCTTGGCATTTATTACACCGGCGGCAAAAATTCTCCATACATATGGTTAAAATGTCCCGGAAATATGGACAGCTGGACCTTCTTCGATAAGCTCCTGAAAGAAGCTTATGTAGTCGGAACCCCCGGCGCCGGCTTCGGAAAATCCGGAGAGAACTTCTTCAGACTTACGGCATTCTCTACACATGAGAATACAAAGGAAGCCATGGACAGATTCGAAAAATTTGTCGGTGGGATAATGTTTTAACAATTAAATAATCAACTTAATAACAAAAGAGGACAATGGCGTTCGGTTTTATAAACTGTGTCACTGTCCTCTTTTACGTTATAAATAAATCCGGTATCAGGCATCTTTTAAAGCTTTAGGCCTGCCTGAGAGGATAATCATGTATGTTCACAATGAGGGAGGATAAGCTATGAGTACATCTACTATTTCAGAAATTTACGGAAGCCTTGTTTTCAATGACAAAATAATGAGGGAGAGACTTCCTAAGGATATTTATAAGGCAGTTCACAAGACCATTCAGAATGGTTCACATCTTGAGATAGATGTGGCAAATACTGTTGCCGCAACCATGAAGGAGTGGGCACTGGAAATGGGAGCCACTCACTTTACTCACTGGTTCCAGCCCATGACAGGACTTACGGCTGAAAAGCATGACAGCTTCATTACCCCGACCCAGGACGGCGGAGTTCTTCTGGAGTTCTCCGGCAAGGAGCTTGTAAAGGGTGAGCCGGATGCTTCATCCTTCCCTTCAGGCGGTTTGAGAGCTACCTTCGAGGCAAGAGGTTATACCGCATGGGATCCTTCCTCTCCTGCATTTATAAAGGATGGAACACTTTACATACCGACAGCCTTCTGCTCTTACACAGGTGAGGCTCTTGATAAGAAGACTCCGCTTCTCAGATCCATGGAGACATTAAGCGCATCAGCCACAAAGCTTCTCCACGTTCTCGGAAAGACAGGAGTTACAAGAGTTGATACAACTGTCGGTTCTGAGCAGGAATATTTCCTTATCGACAAGGATCTCTATAAGGAGAGAGAGGATCTGCTCCTTACAGGACGTACACTTATCGGCGCACCTGCTCCTAAGGGACAGGAAATGGAGGATCATTACTTCGGTGTTCTGAAACCAAAGGTTTCTGCATTTATGCATGACCTTGACGAGGAGCTCTGGAAGCTTGGAATCCCAGCGAAGACAAAGCACAATGAAGTAGCGCCTTCACAGCATGAGCTTGCCCCTGTATTTGAGACCGCAAACATTGCCGTTGACCATAACCAGCTCACCATGGAGATCATGAAGAAGGTTGCCGACAAGCACAATTTCGCATGCCTGCTTCACGAAAAGCCATTTGAGGGAATCAACGGCTCCGGTAAGCACAACAACTGGTCAATGATTACATCAGAGGGCGAGAACCTTCTGGATCCCGGCAAGAACCCTGAGAAGAACACTCAGTTCCTGCTTTTCCTTGCTGCTATCATCAAGGCAATCGATGAGTACCAGGATATCATGAGAGTTTCCGTTGCTTCTGCCGGAAATGACCACAGACTTGGCGCAAATGAGGCACCTCCTGCAATTGTTTCCGTATATGTTGGTGATGCTCTTGAGAAGGTACTTGAGTCCATAGAAAACGGCGAAGCTGATTTTAAGTCAGATGCTGCAGCCCAGATGGAAACAGGTGCACACGTGCTTCCGCATTTCAGAAAAGATAATACAGACAGAAACAGAACTTCACCTTTCGCATTCACAGGAAACAAGTTTGAGTTCCGTATGCCGGGTTCTTCACTTTCTGTTGCAGACCCTAACATCATCCTTAACACAGCTGTTGCCGAGGCTATCGATCAGATTGCAGACAGACTTTCAGGAACAGCACCTGAGAACATCGATGAAGAGGCCGGAAAGCTTATTAAGGAGCTTATCGAGAAGCATAGAAGGATAGTATTCAACGGAAACGGCTACACAGACGAGTGGGTAGAGGAAGCAGAGAAGAGAGGACTCTTCAATCTTAAGTCACTTCCTGAGGCTATGCCGAGACTTATAGCTGAAAAGAACAAGCAGCTCTTCATCAAGCATCATGTATTTACCGAATCAGAGATAGATTCAAGATATGAGATCTTCCTTGAGAACTACGCAAAGACTATTCGCATCGAGGCTCTGACCATGCTTGAGATGGTTAAGAAGGACTTTACAGAAGGACTTCTCAAATATCAGACAGAAGTTACAGCCACTGCGCTTTCAAAGAAGCAGCTGCTTTCAGACGCAGCCTGCACCCTTGAAACAGGAATCCTTGCAAAGCTTGATGCCGAAGCAGCTGAGATAAGCAAGGGTGTTGAGAAACTGGAAAAGGACATCCACGATACAGAGGGACTTTCGGACAGCCTTTCACAGGCAAGAGCTTACCATGACAAGGTACTCAGTGACATGGAAGAGCTCAGAACACATGTTGACCATGCAGAAAGCATGATCCCTGAGAGCTGCCTGCCATATCCGACCTACTCAAAGCTTCTTTTCTCATTGAGATAAGAACATACATAAGACAAAGATTTCCTGCAGAGCTGCAGGGCAGATCCTGCAGGAGTGACTTGGTCATTCCTGCTTGATTTGTACTTGGGGTTGTATTCCTTTAAGGCATATGAACTTTAAAAGAAAACTATAGTATACAGATTTAGTAGAAAATGCAGGGGATGTGCGCCAAGGCTGGAGAGTTGAAAGAACGTGACAAATAGGCTGTAAGTTCGATCGAGTGATCCGGTGCATCTGTCAATTTCCCGGACGGGGATAGTAACATTCAGAGGGAGTAAATAAATGGAGAATTATCAGAATATAAATCAGGCTGCCAATGTAACAGCCGGCAATTGCTACATAGTTCCGGAAGAACTCCGCGGCCACAACACATTATGGAGACCGGTTTCCTCAGGACACCCTGAGGAGCTTGGCAACGATGCCTGCGGAATAGGAACCGTTGTAAACATTGACGGTACAAAGGACGGAAAGGTTCTTGATGATGCCCTCCATATAGTAGAAAAGCTGGAGCATCGTGCCGGAAAGGATGCCACAGGTAAGGTGGGAGACGGTGTAGGTATACTTCTCCAGATAAGCCATGATTTCTTTAAAAAAGCAGCAAAAGCAGCCGGAATAACACTTAGAGATGAAAGAGATTACGGTGTAGGAATGTTCTTTTTCCCTGAGAATGAGAAGAAGAGAACATTCGCAAAAAGAATGTTTGAGGTTATCGCCAAAAAGAACGGTCTCACTGTCCTTGGCTGGAGATCGGTTCCTTCTCATCCGGAGATCCTGGGAAAGATAGCATTGGACTGTATGCCCTGTATCGAGCAGTGCTTCATTGACAGACCTGAGGGTGTGGAGAGAGGCATTGACTTTGACAGACGCTTATATGTTCAGAGACGTGAATTCGAGCAGTCCTCTGAGGACACCTATATCTGTTCTCTGAGCTCCAGAACCATCGTATATAAGGGAATGTTTCTGGTGGGACAGCTTCGTGCTTTCTATGATGACCTGAGGGATCCTGATTACAAGACTGCCATTGCCATAGTCCACTCCCGATTCTCTACAAATACAACTCCCAGCTGGGATCGTGCCCACCCCTACCGCATGCTTGCCCATAACGGAGAGATCAATACCATCAAGGGAAACATTGACAGGATGCTGGCCCGTGAGGAGACCATGCAGAGTCCGTTCCTTGATAAAGAGGTAGAAAAGATATTCCCGGTGGTGGAGCGTAACGGTTCCGATTCCTCCATGCTGGACAATACTTTGGAATTTATGTATATGAACGGCATGGGACTGCCTCTTGCCATGACTGTGACCATTCCGGAGCCCTGGAAGCACAACCGCTTTATGGATCAGGAGAAGAGAGATTTCTATCATTACTATGCCACCATGATGGAGCCCTGGGACGGTCCCGCAGCCATCATTTTTTCCGACGGAGATGTGGTGGGAGCAACCCTTGACAGAAACGGTCTGAGACCCTCGAGATACTACATTACCGACGATAACAGACTGATACTTGCCTCTGAAGTGGGAGTTCTTGACATTGACTCAAAGCATATCACAGAGAAGTCACGACTTCAGCCGGGACGTATGCTCCTTGTGGATACACTTCAAAAGAGAATTGTATCGGATTCCGAAATAAAGAAGCATTATGCCGAGGCAAATCCTTACGGAGAGTGGCTTGACAGAAATCTTCTGCATCTTGAGGATATAAAGATTCCCAACCACAAGGTGGAAACCCATGACAGGGAGCAGAGAGACAAGCTTTACAAGGCTTTTGGCTACACCCATGAGGATGTGAAGTCCATAATCCTTCCCATGGCGCAGAATGGTGTCGAGGACACTGCCTCCATGGGACATGACACACCTCTTGCGGTGCTTGACAATAAGCATCAGCTCCTGTTCAGGTATTTCAAGCAGCTTTTTGCCCAGGTTACAAATCCTCCTATAGATTCACTTCGTGAAAAGGTAGTTACGGATACAACCGTGTACCTTGGTTCTGACGGAAATCTCCTTCAGGAAAAGGCGGAGAACTGCCGGGTTCTGGAGATAACAAATCCTATTCTTACGGGAGTAGAGCTTTTGAAGATAAAAGAGCTTTCAGCTCCTGGCTTCAAGTCAGCTGTTGTGTCGCTGCTTTACTACCAGAATACTTCTCTTGAAAGAGCCCTCCAGCAGTTAAATATCACTGTGGATCGTGCCTATCAGAGAGGCTGCAACATTATCATCCTCAGTGACAGGGGAGTTGATGAAAACCACGTTGCCATCCCTTCGCTGCTTGCTGTGAGCTCCGTTGAACAGCATCTGGTGCTTACAAAGAAGAGGACTGCGGTTTCCCTTATTCTCGAGTCTGCAGAGCCGAGAGATGTTCATCAGTTTGCGGCGATTCTTGGCTTTGGTGCCCGTGCCATCAATCCATATCTCGCACATGAGTGTATAGCCGAGATCATCGATGAAGGATATCTCGACAAGGACACACATACGGCTATCGAAGACTACAACAAGGCGGTCCTCCACGGCATAGTAAAGATTTCGGCGAAGATGGGTATATCCACCATCCAGTCCTACCAGTCGGCGAAGATATTTGAGGCCATCGGGCTTAGCCGTGAGTTTACGGACAAGTATTTTACAGGCACTGTTTCAAGGGTAGGAGGCATCGGCATAAAAGAAATATCCGAAGGCGTAAACTGGAGGCATGAGCTGGCCTTTGATCCTCTGGGACTCAATGGGGCAGATGGGGATGAGTCAATGTTTTACAGTGTACCCGCCCTTAAGAATAGGAAGATCTCTTTAGAGGCTTCCGGGGAGGAAAATGAAAAGCTTCAGAAGCTGAGGATGGCAAATTTCTGCAATGTTAAAGATAAGGATGAACACCTTTATACTCCAAAGACCATAAAGGCACTGCAGCAGGCAGTGCAGAAGGGGGACTACAAGAGGTTTAAGGAATACAGCGCCATGATAGATGATGCACCTATTCCCCATGCCCTTCGAGGCATCATGAAATTCGCTCCGAAGAATAAGCCGGTTCCTTTAAGTGAGGTTGAGCCGGTGGAGTCCATCGTGAAGCGTTTCAAGACAGGTGCAATGTCTTACGGCTCCATATCTCTGGAAGCCCATGAGACTATGGCCGTTGCCATGAACCGCCTTGGCGGAAAGTCAAATTCGGGCGAAGGCGGAGAGGATCCTTCAAGATACGGAACAGAGAGGAATTCTGCTATAAAGCAGGTGGCCTCGGGACGTTTCGGCGTTACGGGATCCTATCTTAATTCCGCAAGTGAGATACAGATAAAGATGGCTCAGGGCGCAAAGCCGGGCGAAGGCGGACACCTTCCGGGAAAGAAGGTTTACCCCTGGATCGCAAAGACCAGATTTTCAACTCCCGGTGTATCCCTGATCTCACCGCCGCCTCATCACGATATCTACAGTATCGAGGATCTGGCGCAGCTTATTTATGATCTTAAGAATGCAAACCGCCGTGCAAGGATTTCGGTGAAGCTGGTTTCCGAAAACGGCGTAGGAACCATCGCCTGCGGTGTTGCCAAGGCAGGTGCCCAGGTCATCCTGATCTCCGGTTATGACGGAGGAACCGGTGCGGCCCCCATGACTTCCATTCATCATGCGGGACTTCCCTGGGAGCTGGGAATCACTGAGGCTCACCAGACACTTATCCGTAACGGACTTCGCAACAGGGTAATGCTGGAGACGGATGGTAAGCTTATGACCGGTCGTGATGTTGCCATCGCAGCACTTCTCGGTGCCGAGGAGTACGGCTTTGCCACAACGGCTCTTGTGAGCATGGGATGTATGATGATGAGAGTCTGCCATAAAGATACCTGCCCCTTCGGAGTTGCCACCCAGAATGACAAGCTTCGTGCAAAGTTCAGGGGCAAGCCGGAGTATGTTATGAACTTCATGAGGTTTATAGCAGAGGAGCTTCGGGAAATCATGGCAGAGCTTGGCTTCAGAACTGTGCAGGAGATGGTTGGACGTACCGACTGCCTGACTTTTTCCGAGGAGCGTGCCAATGTTACCGACCGTGCCAAAAAGGTAGACCTTTCAGCCATACTCGACCCGGAGTTCGCAAGTCTTCCGGAGAATGTACGTCATTTCGATCCGGACCATGTTTACGATTTCCATCTGGAGAAGACATTGGACGAAGACGTACTTCTGCCTAAATTCAAGGGGGCTTTAGAGAAGGGTGAGCATCATGAGGAGAAGGTTAAGGTTTCAAGTACCAACCGTACCTTCGGAACCATCCTTGGCTCTGAGATTACGGATAACTACTGGATGGGAGAACAGACCCGGGAGCTCCAGGATGACACCTTTGTGGTGGAAGCCTACGGAGGAGGCGGACAGTCCTTCGGTGCCTTCATCCCAAAGGGGCTCACCATCAGGCTCCACGGTGATGCCAATGACGGTTTCGGAAAGGGCTTAAGCGGAGGAAAGCTTATCGTGACACCGCCTAAAGGAAGGTCATTCCGTCCGTCCGAAAACATTATCATCGGTAACGTGGCGCTTTATGGTGCAACCTCCGGAAAGTGTTATGTTGAAGGTATAGCCGGAGAACGTTTCTGCGTAAGAAACTCCGGAGCTACTGCGGTGGCTGAGGGCTGCGGTGACCACGGTCTTGAATATATGACAGGCGGTCGTGCGGTTATCCTCGGGCACACAGGAAAGAACTTTGCGGCAGGTATGTCCGGTGGTATCGCCTATGTTCTTGATGAAGATCATTCACTGTATCTGAAGCTCAACAAGGACATGGTGCAGCTCCGGGAGGTGACGGAAAGATATGATGTGAAGGAGCTTAAGTCCATACTTAAGGATTATGTTAAGGAGACCGGCTCCGAGCTTGGAAAAGAAATACTTGATAACTTTGACAGAGTCCTTCCCTGCTTCAAGAAGATAGTTCCGAACGATTACCAGAAGGTGCAGGACGCTGTTAATCATTTTGAGGACAGCGGCTCATCACCCCAGGATGCGGAGATGGAAGCCTTTAAGCTGCTGTTCAGCTAAAGGGCTGAACTGAGGATGGGGTATAGGGGAGATCAGACCTTTTCTGAATGACCTATATCTCCAAAAACAGAATATGAGTCAATGAAGAACCTGATTCTGAATGACCTAAATTCCCAAAAACAGAATATGAGTCAATGAAGAACCTGATTCTGAATGACCTATATTCCCAAAAACAGAATATGAGTCAATGAAGAACCTGATTCTGAATGACCTATATTCCCAAAAACAGAATATGAGTCAATGAAGATCTTGATTCTATATGACCTATATCTCTAAAAACAGATTATAGGTCAAAGAGCGACCGATTTATAAACCTAAAATAAATAGTAAAAACCCTATTTACAAATATATGATTTGATTGTATCATCTTCATGTTTTTTATAAGTATCACGAGGTGACAAGGGCGTCACAGGGACAATAAAAAGTGTCCCCGGCCCCGGTCACCTCTTTTTTGTGTATAAATCCGAGTCTGAGATTTCTTGACATAGCGTGAGCCTGTCATTGTGTAAGCCTGTCATCGTGTGATCTTGGCATCGTGTAAGCGTAAGCGGAGAAATGCGTGGATTTATGCCTGTATTTTGAAAGGGGACTCTATGATCAAGTACGTTTTTGTAACCGGCGGTGTTGTTTCAGGACTCGGTAAGGGCATTACTGCAGCTTCCCTTGGAAGGCTTCTCAAGTCAAGGGGCTACAAGGTGACCATGCAGAAATTTGATCCGTACATAAACATTGATCCCGGCACCATGAACCCTATACAGCATGGTGAGGTTTTCGTTACGGATGATGGTACCGAGACGGACCTTGACCTCGGTCACTACGAGCGTTTCATCGATGAGTCCCTGGATCACCGTTCCAATATCACCTCCGGAAAGGTTTACTGGTCTGTTCTTAACAAGGAGCGTCACGGTGAGTACGAAGGCCACACAGTTCAAGTCATACCTCACATCACAAACGAGATAAAGTCTGATTTCTACCGCTCAGAGGATCCTTCCGAGGACCGCATTGCCATCATTGAGGTAGGAGGTACCGTTGGAGACATCGAGTCACAGCCCTTCCTTGAGGCGATCCGTCAGTTCCAGCATGATATCGGACGTGAAAATGCCATCATGATACATGTGACACTCGTGCCGTACCTTCATGCCTCCGAGGAGCTTAAGACAAAGCCCACACAGATGAGCGTCCGCGAGCTCCAGCGTCTCGGACTTCAGCCGGACATCCTTGTATGCCGCACCGAGTATCCGATTCCTCAGGACATGAGAGAGAAGATCGGTATGTTCTGTAACGTGCCATCAAACCATGTGCTTCAGAACACCAATGCAGAATTTATTTACGAGGTTCCACTTCTTATGGAGCGTGAGCATCTTGCACAGTCAGTATGCGAATGTCTACACCTTCCATGCCCGGAGCCGGACCTTGCTTCCTGGACGGCAATGGTAGAGAATCTCCGCCATCCTGAAAAGGAAACCGTCATTGCCATCGTTGGCAAGTACACACAGCTTCACGATGCCTACCTTTCCGTTGCGGAATCCCTGAAGCACGGTGCCATCGCGAATAATGCAAAGGTAAACATTCGCTGGGTGGATTCCGAAGAGGTTGAAAAGGAGGGAGCAGCCACTTTATTAAAGGGGGTTAACGGCATCCTCATCCCGGGCGGTTTCGGTCAGCGCGGAATCGAAGGCATGATTATGTCGGCGCAGTATGCCCGTGAGAATAAGATACCTTATCTCGGAATCTGTCTCGGAATGCAGATCTCCATCATAGAATTTGCAAGAAATGTTCTTGGATGGAAGGATGCAGACTCCACGGAATTTAAGCCTGAGACTACACATCCTGTCATCGATCTTATGCCTGAACAGAAAACAGTCACAGACCTTGGAGGAACTATGCGTCTCGGATCCTATCCCTGCGAGCTGAGAGTGGGTTCAAAACCGGAAAGTCTCTATGGAACCACATCCATAACCGAGCGTCACAGACACAGATATGAAGTTAACAATGATTACAGGGAAGCATTGGAATCAGCCGGAATGATGCTGGTCGGACAGTCTCCGGACGGTCATATAGTTGAAATGATCGAACTTAAGGATCATCCTTATTTCATTGCTACCCAGGCACACCCTGAGTTTAAGTCACGACCAAATAAAGCCCATCCTCTTTTCAGGGGACTTATTGAGGCCGCATTAAAAAATCAGGAGAACATCTGAAAGTAACAGATCAGCTGATGGACCACCGACTCCGTCCCCAAGGTCCGATACGAAATGGACCACCGACCCTGTCCCCATGGTCCGACACAAAATGGACCACCGACCCCATCCCCATGGTCCGTCGGCTGGCAGTATTTTAAGAAAAGCGAGTTTACTGCAATGAATTTCAGTAATAAAATATTTAATACTTATGAAAAATTTGAGGTGGAAAAAATGAATTCATACGAAGAAGTTCTTGAATTTGTTGAGGACGAAAATGTCAAATTTATCAGACTCGCGTATTTTGATGTATTTGGTGTTCAGAAGAATATCGCCATAATGCCGGATGAGCTCAGGAGAGCATTTACCGAAGGTATAAGCATAGACGCAAGCTCAGTGGCAGGTTTCGGTGCCGAGGTTCACTCTGATCTTTTCCTGAGACCGGATCCTACGACACTTTCCATAGTTCCCTGGAGACCCATCGACGGACGTGTTGCAAAAATGTTCTGTGACATAGAATATCCGGATGGCAGTATGTTTCAGAGAGACAGCCGCTGGCTTTTGAAGCAGGCAGTAAGAATGGCCGAAGACAAAGGCTTTATAATAAACATCGGCACAGAGGTGGAGTTTTACATCTTCAAGCTTGATGAAAATGGTAATCCCACCAAGATACCTCAGGATAATGCCGGTTACATGGATATAGCACCGGAGGATCATGGTGAGAACATCCGAAGAGAGATCAGCTTTGCCCTGGTTGATATGGGTATCCGCCCCGAGGCCAGCCATCACGAAATGGGTCCCGGACAGAATGAGGTAGATTTCCGTTATGCAGAGCCTCTTGAGGCTGCGGACAATGCTTCCGCTTTCAAGTGGGTGGTAAAGTCCATAGCGAATTCGGATGGCGTTTGGGCTGATTTCAGTCCGAAGCCCCTTACCAACGAGCCCGGAAACGGTATGCATATAAACATTTCCGTAAGGTCCAGGGACGGTAAGGATTATACCGATAACTTTATGGCGGGCATACTTGAACATATAAGAGAGATAACTCTTTTCCTCAATCCGAAAAGAGAAAGCTACGAGAGACTGGGAGATATGAAGGCTCCAAAGTACGTAAGCTGGTCAGCTGAAAACCGTTCACAGCTTATCCGTATACCTGCCACAAGATCAGATCAAAAGAGAATTGAGCTCAGATCACCGGATCCCACTGCAAATCCTTATCTTGCGTTTATGCTCCTTATATACGCAGGAATCGACGGCATTGAGAGAAAGCTTGAGCCAATGGAGCCTTTGGATGTAAATCTCTTTAAGGCAGACACTTCCATCACCGATAAGCTGAAGAGACTGCCACAGTCTCTTGATGAAGCTATCGCGTATGCAAGGAACTCGGAATTTGTAAGAATGCTTATTCCGGAAGGATATCTCGCAGCATATTCCGGTGAGGAAGTCTAGAATTTATATTTGGTGATGCCAATGGCGGCATAGGCATCTAAGTTGAAACTCCCGGAGTCAGGACCGGGGAATGAGAAGTCCGGAATCATATTTCGGGCGTATGAACTGATAGTTTTAGGATTCTTGGTACTGCAAAAGTATCGTTTAGGGAGATTAACATGGAGAGAGCGGAAAAAGGGAGCAGTGTGCTGATTGCGGCTGCCATGGAAAAAGTGGCGACTCAGATCAAGGGGATTCTGCCCTCAGGATTTGGCAAGTTGTCATATCAGCCGTCCATGACAAAGGTTAAGCAAAAGCTTATGGAGGAGAGTTTTGATCTTTTGATCATATATACTCCTCTTCCTGATGAGTTTGGTCTTCAGGCTGCACTGGAAATCGCAGCAAAATATCAGGCCATGAGTATACTAATGCTTGTAAACAAAGATGTTTACCAGGAGGTTCTTTACCGGTCAGGAGATTCCGGCATCATGGTTATGGCGAGACCTGTAAATCCGGCATTGTTCACATCATCAGTAGAGATGCTTTGCACGGTAAGTCGTAAAGTGCAAAGGATTTTAAATGAAAATCATAAGCTGCAGCGGAAACTTGAAGATGAAAAATATGTGAGCAGAGCCAAATGTCTTCTCGTAGAAAGAGATGGAATGACAGAACCTGAGGCACATAAATATCTGGAAAAGGAAGCTATGAATGCATCCATCACAAGAAGAGAAGCTGCAATCAGAGTTATTCGTGAAAACGGAAGGATAGTCACAAATATACAGAATAACTGATATAGAGAAAATGATATTGTGAAAAAAGCGTTTGTTCCTTAAAATTTATTGGAACAAGCGCTTTTTTGAGGTAGACAAAATGGCTCAACATAATCTTTCGAAGGGAAACCTTCTTCACAATATGATATGGTTTTCGCTACCGTATCTGCTCAGTTATTTCCTGCAGACCTTGTACGGCCTTGCAGATCTTCTTATTGCGGGGCATTACAACGGCGCAGATGTAATTTCAGCCGTGTCAATCGGATCACAGGTCATGCATATGGTGACGGTAATGCTGGTGGGCCTCGCCATGGGCTCCACAGTCATGATAGGTCAGTATGTAGGCGCGGGAGACGACAGAAGAATAAGCAAAGCCATCGGTAATACAATCACTCTTTTTTCCATTATTGCGGTGGCGGTGACGTTGCTGCTACATATCTGTATACATCCGATAGTTGCCGCTTTGTCTACCCCGGCTGAAGCGATTCCGGGAACCGTCAGCTATCTTCAGATCTGCTTCACGGGAATTCCCTTTATCATCGCCTATAATGTTTTGAGCTCGATCTTCCGGGGCATGGGAGACTCCAAAAGTCCTCTGATATTTATAGCCATAGCCTGCTTCGTAAACATTATTCTTGACTTCATCTTTATGGGGCCGATGCATATGGGAGCGGCCGGTGCGGCTTACGGTACTATTCTTGCCCAGGCGGTGAGCGTACTCATAGCTTTTGGAGCCATAGTAAAAAAGAAACTTTTTGAGGTGCACTTACCGGATTTACGAATAGACGGGGCAGTTCTTGAAAAAATTCTGGGAGTGGGAGTGCCTGTTGCATGTCAGGACGGTTTTATACAGATTTCCTTCCTCATTATCACGGTTATTGCAAACCAGCGAGGCGTAGATATTTCCGCAGCAGTGGGTATCGTGGAGAAAACCATCAGCTTCCTGTTCCTGGTGCCTTCAAGTATGCTTTCGACTGTTTCCACCATTGTGGCCCAGTCCGTGGGGGCAGGAGACACGGCGAGGGCGAGAAAGACCCTGAAGTATGGCGTGATAATGTCTTTCTCTGTAGGTGTTTTCTTCGCCATACTGTTTCAGTTTATTTCGCCCCGGTTCTTCAGGATGTTCACTGAGGATCCGGTGGTTAAAGAGTATGCGGTGCAGTACATGAGAACCTATGTCATCGACTGTGCCATAGCAGGAGTGCATTTCCCTTTCTCCGGATTTTTCAGTGCCTGCAACATGTCCATACTAAGCTTTATTCACAACATCGTATCAGTCATCCTTGTGCGTGTTCCGGGAGCATGGCTTGCCACAAAACTTTATCCGGATACACTGTACGCCATGGGACTTGCGGCACCCGCAGGATCGCTTCTCAGTGTTGTCATATGTGCGGGATTCTACCTTCATTTTAAAAATAAAGGAAAGTTCTGAGTTTAAGGGCATGATCTTCGGATCATGCCCTTTTCTTTGTCATAGAACAACATGATATAATCCTTTATATGCGTTATAGTTATTAATAAAACAACCGATAGTATAAAGAAAGTAGAAATCTTATCGGTAGACACAAAATAATCTAACCGATGGAAAGGCATGGGAGATCATGGCAGCAAATGAATTTAAAGATATAAACCGATATGTAAGCCCGGAGAACAGTTCTTACTCCAAAAGGATGAATGCCATAGTCAGTTTTATGTATATAGTTCTTTCCGTGGTCATATTTCTTCCTGTACTTCTGGTTATCATTATTTCGTTCTCCTCTGAGGATAGCATAAATGAAATCGGGTACAGCTTTTTTCCAAAAGGATTATCTCTGAAGGCTTACGGCTACCTCTTTAATTCCGGTGGCTTTCTTGGAAGAGCCTTTCTGAATTCCCTTTTGATAACTGCAGCCGGAGTTGTTTTCGGCCTTATGCTCATGTGCCCCATAGCTTATGCATTATCCCGAAAAGAGTATAAATTGAGAAGAGGTATCCTTCTTTTTCTTATGATTCCAATGCTTTTTTCCGGTGGTCTTGTGTCGTCCTACATGGTGAACACCCAGATTTTTCATTTGAGTAATTCTTATTATGCCCTTATTCTGCCAAATCTCTGTTCAACCTGGTTCATCATGATACTGAGAAATTACTTTCAGAATGCCATACCGGATTCCCTCATAGAAGCAGCGGAGCTGGACGGAGCCGGCCATTTTCAGATATTCAGACTCATAGTGGCACCCGTGGCGAAGCCTGTCATCATGACAGTTGCCCTGTTCCAGACCTTCAACTATTGGAACAGCTGGTATCCATCGCTTTTGTATCTTGACAGTAATCACACAGAGCTTTATCCGCTCCAGTATGTTCTTGTAAATATGGACCGAAGCATTCAGACTCTCGTCAGAGATACCCAGTATCTTTCGGGAATGAATGCCTATACTCCGCCCACCATCACCATCAGAATGGTCATGGTAGTGGTGGTTATACTTCCGGTGATGCTGATACTTCCGTTCTTCCAGCAGTTTCTGAAGCGAGGAATGACAGTCGGAGCCATAAAGGGCTGATATGGACAGGCGTGATTTTAATCATTATCAGTGCCGAAAAGCATGGGTTCATATAGGAGCCAATTAGATTGGTATCTGAATGTCAGAAATAAACGGCGAAAAACATGAGCTTAAATAGGAGATTGGTATGCTGCGTAAATTTATAAATAGGATAGTGGCTGTATTTTTTGCGATATCGCTTTCTGTTTTTATGCTTACAGGCTGCGAAGCCACAAGAAAAAACGATGACAGCATCGTCCTTCGATGGGTTACCTACCAGGCCTCGGATGTTCCTCTCGACATAAAAGAAGTGGTGGAGGCTGCCAATGCCGTGTCGAAGGAGAAGATAGGAGTTACAGTAAATCTTGAATTTCAGCCCTCGGATAAACTTAATCTGATGATGGCCTCCGGGGAATATTATGACATGGTCTTTACCTCTTCATGGGTAAACCCGTTTGATAAAGGAGCTACAGCCGGGCTTTATCGTGACGTAACGGATTTAGTGAAGACTGAGACACCTGCACTATATGATTACGTTGATCCCTTCTGGGAAGCCGGAACGGTTAACGGGAGAATATATGGGATTCCGCTTCTTAAGGATATGGGTGCCGAAGAAATGTTCCGCATAAATTCCGATTATTTTGAAGGAAAGAAGGGGATGGTCATCCCGGAAAGAATGAATTTTGAGGATATAGAACCCTTCCTTAAGGCTTACAAGGAGGACTTTCCGGGCAGGTATCCCCTGGATATGACCAGGGGCGGGATACCGGGATATATGAATTCTGTGGAGAGGGTAGTCCAGACTCTGGTGGTGCTGCCTTTTGGTGAAGGTCATGAAGCCTCAAATGTGATCCCGTTTTACGAGTGCGATCAGCTGATGGACAGATTCAGGCTCTTACACAAGTGGTATAAGGCGGGGTACATTCATCCCGATGCCGCAACCATAGAATCAACGACCTCGGATAAATCCATTCCGGTTCGTTTCGGAGTTGCCTGGAAAGGATATCAGGGATACTCAAATCCCGAGAACTGGGGGTTTAATGTCAAAACCTCAATCTATGAAGGTCCGTTTTTATCCCGCTCCAGCGAGCAGGGTGCCATGATCGGTATATGTGCAGCCTGTGATGACGAGCATACAAAAGCATGCCTTAAGTATCTTGAACTGCTCAGCACAGACAAAAGGTTCAGGGATATACTGGCTTACGGTATAGAAGGCAAGCATTTTGAATATCTGGAAAACGGTACCGTCCTTCGAACCGATACAGGACTCAGCAGATACAATACCGCCCTTTATCAGACAGGCGCTTCAGCCGCGGCTTCCGTGGAATCTGTCAGCAGGAATTTTCTGGCAGATCCCGATCAGTGGAAGGGCGTATTTGAGGAATACAAAACAGACGGTATATACAGTGCAATCAATGGCTTTGCCTATGATCAGGCCAGAAAAGAAGATATCATTGCCGCTTTGAATGCAATCTACAGTGACTATAAGACAGAGCTTATCACCGGTACAAGCGATCCTGATGAGGTACTTCCGGTGATGAAAAAACGAATGGAAGAGGCAGGCATGAAGGAACTGGTGGAGGATGTGAGGCAGCAGCTTAGGGAGTGGGAAAAACTAAATCATGAATAAAGCTTCTGTAAAGAAAGAAATAGGCTACTCAAAAAAGAAGAATCGTGACCTGACGCTTATGGCGCTTCCGGCCATAATATGGTTCATATGCTTTTGCTATGTTCCCCTGTTCGGAATATGTTTTGCATTTAAAAGATTTACACCTGTCCCCGGGGAATCGCTTTTTAAAAATCTGTTTGTGAACAGCAAGTGGGTGGGACTTGAAAATTTTTCTTTTCTGCTCCGGTCCTCGGACATGCCGGGGATAATGTTTAACACGCTTTTTTATAACATTATCTTTATAATACTCGGCATAGTCATACCTGTTTTTCTGGCAGTTTTTCTTACTGAGTTACACAGCGAAAAACTAAAGGGCACCATTCAGATGGTTATGGTATTGCCGTACTTTCTGTCCTGGGTCATAGTCGGCTATCTGGTATATGCTTTTCTTGCCACGGATGAAGGAACTGTCAACCATATCATGGGATTTTTCGGCAAAACGGCCATCCAATGGTATCAGACTCCAAAGTACTGGAGACTGTTTCTGATAATTCTCGGAGTATGGAAGTCTGCGGGCTACAGCATGATCATTTATCTCTGTGCCATTACTTCCATAGACAGGACCCTGTATGAGAGTGCGGATCTGGACGGAGCTACCTTTATGCAAAAGGTGCACTATATCACTTTGCCGCATCTTACTCCGACCATATGTACCATCTTTATACTGAGTGTCGGAAGTATCCTTAATTCCGATTTTGGTCTTTTCTATCAGGTGCCCATGGATTCCAGCTCCCTCCAGGGAGTCACGCAGACCCTGGACGTATATGTTTATAAGGCACTCATGCAACAGGCAAACTTCAGTTTTTCGGCAACGGCATCGTTTTTACAGAGCCTGGTAGGTTTTGTACTCCTGATGGTGACAAACAGTATTATCGCCGCCATCGACAAGGACAGCAGTCTGATGTGAGAAGGCAGTGTGACCCAACTTGATTAAAGGTCAGCGAAATGCTTTATCCGGGAGCGTTTCGCTGACTTTTTTTATGGTTGGAATGTGAATAAAATATGAAATCTTAAAATTGTTAGCACTCGACCCTTGACGTTGCTAATAATGCGTTTTATAATACGTTTTGTTGCTAGAGAAAAAGTCATTCAGACATAAAAACAGAAATCCGGTTAGCTTAGATGTGGATTTTTGTAAAAATTCTATATCCCGTTCTAGCCGGACAAGTTAATAAATTAGGAGGTCAATCAAATGAAGTTAGTTCCATTATTTGACAGAGTAGTTCTTGAGAAAGAAAAGATGGAAGAGACCACAGCAAGCGGTATCGTTCTTCCCGGACAGAATGACAAGGAGAAGCCCGGTCAGGCAGTTGTTGTTGCAGTAGGTCCCGGCGGAGTTGTTGATGGAAAAGAGATCACAATGCAGGTTAAGGTTGGCGATCACGTTCTTTTCTCTAAATATGCAGGTTCAGAGGTTGAGATCGACGGAACCAAGTACACAGTTGTTAAGCAGAATGACATTCTTGCAGTTGTAGAGAAGTAAGATTACTGTGAGGCAAAAACATTTGCCTGAGTTATCGAAAGATTAATACAGATTTCCCGTCGTGATTTCGAAAAAGTAACGGCGGAGAGCTTGAGGAGGAAGTCAAAATGGCAAAGGAAATTAAGTACGGCGTTGAGGCCAGAAAAGCACTTGAGGCCGGCGTTGATCAGGTTGCAAATACAGTTAAGGTAACACTCGGACCTAAGGGAAGAAACGTAGTTCTTGATAAGAGCTATGGTGCACCGCTTATCACAAACGATGGTGTTTCAATCGCTAAGGAGATCGAGCTTAAGGATGCTTATGAGAACATGGGTGCTCAGCTTGTTCGTGAGGTTGCATCAAAGACCAATGATGTTGCCGGTGACGGTACAACAACCGCTACAGTTCTTGCACAGGCTATCGTTAAGGAAGGAATGAAGAACCTCGAGGCAGGTGCTAACCCTATCATTCTTCGTAAGGGTATCCACAAGGCAGTTAAGGCTGCTGTAGAATCAATCAAGGCTCAGTCTTCAAAGGTTAAGGGCAAGGATCAGATTGCTAAGGTTGCCGGCATTTCAGCAGGTGACGAGCATGTTGGTGAGATGGTTGCCGACGCTATGGAGAAGGTTTCCAAGGACGGTGTTATCACTGTTGAGGAATCAAAGACCATGCTTACAGAGCTTGATGTAGTTGAAGGTATGGAGTTCGACAGAGGATATATCTCAGCTTACATGTGCTCAGATATGGACAAGATGGAAGCAAACCTTGATGATCCTTACATCCTTATCACAGACAAGAAGATATCAAACATCCAGGATATCCTTCCTGTACTTGAGAATATCGTAAAGAGCGGTGCTAAGCTCCTTATCATCGCAGAGGATGTTGAGGGTGAGGCTCTTACAACTCTTATCGTTAATAAGCTTCGCGGAACCTTCAATGTAGTTGCTGTTAAGGCTCCGGGCTATGGCGACAGACGTAAGGAAATGCTTCAGGATATCGCTATCCTTACAGGCGGACAGGTTATCTCTTCAGATCTCGGTCTCGAGCTTAAGGATACAACTATGGAGCAGCTTGGCCGTGCCAAGTCCGTTAAGGTTTCCAAGGAGAAGACAACTATCGTTGACGGAGAAGGTCAGAAGTCTGACATCGAGTCACGTATCGCTGAGATCAAGCAGCAGATTTCTACAACCACATCTGATTTCGACAGAGAGAAGCTTCAGGAGAGACTTGCAAAGCTTTCAGGCGGCGTAGCTGTTATCAGAGTTGGTGCAGCAACCGAGACAGAGATGAAGGAAGCCAAGCTCCGTATGGAGGACGCTCTCAATGCTACACGTGCAGCGGTTGAAGAGGGTGTTATCGCAGGCGGCGGATCAGCTTACATTCACGCTCAGAAGTCTGTTGAGAAGGTTGTTGAAGAGCTCGACGGAGATGAGAAGACAGGTGCAAAGATCATCCTTAAGGCACTTGAGGCTCCTCTTTACACAATCGCTTCCAATGCAGGTCTCGAGGGCGCAGTCATCGTAAACAAGGTTAAGGAGACTCCGGACGGACAGGGCTTTGATGCTCTTCACGAGGAGTATGTAGATATGCTTGAGGCCGGAATTCTTGATCCTGCCAAGGTTACAAGAACAGCTCTTCAGAACGCAGCTTCTGTAGCTTCAACACTCCTTACAACTGAAGCAGTTGTAGCTGACATTAAAGAGCCTGTAGCTCCCGCAATGCCAAACCCGGGAATGGGCGGAATGATGTAATATAAGTTAAAGTTTGATCTTTCAAACTTATTTGATGGGTCTGATATGTGTCCGTAAAAATCCGGCATATGGCAGGCTCATGGATTAAAAATGTAAATTAAGTAAGACCTCGCAGAAAATCACTGCGGGGTTTTATTATTGCAATAAAACCGGTCTGTGTTACAAGAATACGTTCTGTCAGCAGAGGATGTTTTTGGGGGGAATTATAGTATAATGAGAGTGTAGATGTTGTCCTTTAGCAGGTTATGAGGACTGAAGCTTTTGTCCGTATGACCGCAGAATATGGAGGCGTGAATCATGGTAAATAAAAAACCGGGTCTTACGGCGACGTTCGCCATCATTCTTTCTGTTATGCTCCTTGCGGTGAACCTTCTGCTGGGAGGCATACTTGTGAACAGTTCCAAAAAGTCTATGATCACGCTCATTCAAAACCGTATGCTGGACATCTCAAATACCGCTGCTGACATGCTTGACGGAGATACCCTCAAGAACCTGAAAAAGGAAGACAAGGACACGCCAGCCTACAGGCAGGTCAACGATACTCTCGCATATTTTCAGAACAATATCGATCTCAAATACATTTACTGCGTCACAGCAAAAAGCGAAAAAGAATTTGTATTTTCTGTTGATCCCACTATAGAGGATCCGGGTATTTTCGGTGAACCGGTAGTATATACTGATGCGCTCTATCGTGCAAGCAAGGGTGTACCGGCAGTGGATGAGGAACCTTACTCTGATGACTGGGGACGATTTTACAGTTCATACAGTCCGGTTTTTGATTCAGAGGGAAATGTCGCCGGAATAGTGGCTGTGGATTTCGATGCCGAGTGGTATGACTGGCAGTTCAAAAAACAGGCCATTTCGATACTTATTAACAGTATTGCTTCGGTTATCATCGGTATCCTGCTTGTCTTCATCACTACAGGAGGGCTCAGGCGCAGGATGAAATCCATTTCGGAGGATATTGCGGATGCCACAAGAGATGTGGAGGAACTCAGTCTGAAGGTTGATCTCGAAACCACCATGGCAGACAGCGGAAATTATGAACCTACTGATGTACAGGAGCTGGCAGTACGTATCCGTAAGGTCAGGGATGGACTGGCCAAATATACCGGCAATATCAATACCCAGGCCAACAACATGATCACTGCACTTTCTGCGGAATACAGAGGAGTATATTATATAGATCTTGATAAGGATGACGGAATCTGTTACCGGACACATAGCAAGATAGATAACGGGATAGGGAGAGGAGAGCATTTTCCCTATATAAAAACACTCACCAAATATGCCGAGGATTATGTAAACGAGGATTACCGTGAGGATTTTCTTAAGTTTATAGCTCCGGAGACTATCCGGGAAAATCTGAAGGATGAACCTGTATGTACCTTCCGCTATATGATAAATCAGGAAGGACATCAGTCCTATGAGATGATACGTATGGCGGGGATACGTCATCATGATTCTGCTGCTAATGATGAAATCCGGGAGATCAGCATGGGCTTTTCGGATGTGGATGCCGAGACGAGACATACTCTGACACAAAGCCAGGCGCTTTCCGATGCACTTTTATCTGCAGAATCAGCCAGCAAGGCAAAGACAGCATTCTTATCAAATATGAGTCATGAGATCCGCACACCTATGAATGCTATCATAGGATTAAACCGTATCGCACTGGACGACTCCAACACTCCTGAAGTCACAAAGGAATACCTGAAAAAGATAGGTACGTCTGCGGATCACCTTCTGATGCTTATAAACGATATTCTTGATATGTCACGCATAGAGGCAGGGCGTATGGTACTGAAAAAGGAAGTGTTTTCATTTCCTGCGTTACTCGAAGAAATCGATGTGATCATAGGAGGTCAGTGCAAAGAGAAAGGATTAAACTGGAAATATAACCTGAGAAACACCGCCGGCGAATGCTTCATCGGAGATAATATGAAGCTAAAGCAGGTACTCATCAATATCCTGGGCAACTCCGTAAAATTCACCCATACAGGAGGCAATGTGGATCTGGATGTGGAATGCATTTCCCATTTTAAAAATTCTTCCGTATTCAGGTTTGTCATAAAGGATACCGGAGTCGGAATGGACAGCGAATTTCTGCCGAAGCTGTTTGATGCTTTCAGTCAGGAGTCTTCCTCTGTATCCACAAAATATGGCAGTACGGGTCTCGGAATGTCTATCACGAAGAGTATAGTGGAAATGATGAATGGTGACATAAAGGTTGAAAGTCAAAAGAACGTCGGCAGCACGTTTATTGTAACTGTTACGCTTGAGGATTCAGATACGGTTCCTGTCGATACAGTGCCCGATGTACCGGAAGAGTCCGATTATGAGATTTTAAAAGGACGGCGTATTCTCCTTGCCGAGGACATGGAAATAAATGCAGAGATAATAAAAATGCTGCTTGATGAAAAAGAAATTACGGTTGAACATGCAGGAAACGGACAGATTGTTGTTGATATGTTCTGCGGCAGTACTGAGAACTACTATGATGCCATCCTTATGGATATGAGGATGCCTGAGATGGACGGACTTGAAGCAACCAGGATGATCCGGAAGCAGGACAGAAAGGACGCGCATACCATTCCGATAATAGCTCTTACTGCCAATGCTTTTGAGGAGGATGTACAGCGTTCGCTTCAATCCGGTCTGAACTCACACCTTTCAAAACCGGTTGAACCGGATGTCCTGTATTCTACTCTGGTAAAGGAATTGAAGAAGAAGGATATTCTTTGAATTGCACCATTGGTGTAAATTTCGTATAATTAAGCTCGAACTGTGTTAAAGCAGTTCGGGCTTTTTTTAGGATAAAACAGATCGACATCTGTATATTGGAACTAAACAGCGAAAAACTGTGTTTATAAATGAGAGGAACGGTAATTATATGGACGATTATGTAGAGCACATGGTGAAAAGAAACGACCCTGTATACTGGAAAGCGGCATTGGGCATTGCGGCAGTTCTTACGGTTATCTCACTGTTTTTGGCTCTTCAGTATGCATTTGCACTGCTTTTGCTCCTTGCGATGCTGGCAGCAGACTATGTAATCTGGCTGTTTTCAAGCGTTGAATACGAATACACCTATTTCGGCGGAAGCTTCGAACTGGACGAAGTCCTGAACAAATCCCGCAGAAGAAAGATCGTTGAAACAAACGGGGAAGAGCTTGTCCTTTTTGCGCCGAAGAATTCCGATTCCGCAAAAACAGAAATAGGCAATGCAAAGGTTCTGGATTATTCAGGTACCGGTCCGGAGGATAAGAAATATGCATACATTTATACCAGAAACGGAAACAAGACTTGTATGTACATAGAAGGTACGGAAGAACTTCTGAAGCAGGTGCGAAGAAATACACCACAGAAGTATAAAACCTATTGATTAATAAGAGACAATCCCACACTTTTACGGCGTGGGATTTTATAATATGATAATTATTGCCGATATAAATAGTAGAAAGACAGTGTTCAGATGCCGATAGGTATGTCTTGATGAGGGAATTTGCATGAAGATGGATTTAAAGCAGGCTTATAAAGGTTTTGTTATAGTATGTCCTTTTGTGATCGTTTTGCTTTTTATTTACCAGATGGTTTTCGTCAGCCGGTTTAATGCCAGGGAATATGTTGTCAGTGGAGCTGATAAAAATAGTCCTACATATTTTGAATATGCCGGCAGAGGTGATTCCACCAGTGAATGGTTAAAAAGGGATTTTGATCTGAATGGTAAAAAGGTGGATCTTAAAGGACAGACCATCGATGGAGTTCTTTATAATCATTCTGAAGACCTGGTGAGTCAGTGGAATCTTCGTATAAACGTACGTGGAGACTGTTACATCAATAATGCATGGTGCGGAATTGTTGAGATACACCAGGCCATCGGAACCGAGGATGAAAAGGTTCAGACTCTGGATCTCAGAAATTATAAACTGGAAGATGTTAAGCTTGACTATTATTATGATGGTGACCTGCTTATCCCACTTTCAAAGGGTGATTATGTAATATATTATCCTTCACAAAAGGATTCCGAAATCCCTGTTAAGCCCCAGTCAGAGCTTACCACAGGAGTGATCTTTTATTATCTTGACAAGCTGGATCTGGATAATATTGACCTGAGTTTTTACTACTACAGGGAAATAACCAACGGTACGGTTTTTTATATTATAGTCACACTCCTGATGATATGGATTGTGAACCTTATCATATACCTGGTTTCTTCAAAAATTTATGAGGACGTTCAAAAGGAGCTGGAGCTTAAAAAATCAGGTATATCAAGCATGTCCGATATATATGATTCTATCTACATCGTGGATATCGTGAAAAATGAAATAGTTTCCGTGGTGTCCGAATCAGAGAGTGATTTGAAGAGACCTGAAGAATTGGGAGCCAACGAACTGTTCAAAAATCTTTTTAGAATTGACTGTGTGGAAAGCTTCAGGGAAGAAGTGCTTACATTTGCAGATCTTTCAACCCTCAGCGACAGGATGAAAGAAAGAAAGAATATCACCTACGAATATTTAAGCAAGAAAAGAGGGTGGACTCGTATACATTTTTTTGCCATGGATTATGTTGAGGGGCAGCCTGTAGACAAGGTGGTGTTCGCCCTTCAGGTTATAGATGACGAAAAACGTGAAAAGGACAGCATAGTTAAAAAGGTAGCTGATATTGAGATGGAAAGGGAGGAAAGGATAGACCTGTTCAGGAATCTGGCTGTGGAGCTCATACAGAATTGTAAAGAAACACTTATTCAGGAACAGCATATAATCGATGAAAGCAAGGACGAAAAAATACGTGAATACGCAATAAAGTCAAAACATAGTGTATCAAAGACCTCAAAACTTATGAAGGATTTGCTGGAGTTTCTGAAGATTGACGACGGTATCTATGTTATAAAAGAAAAAGAGTATGATTTTGATGATGTCCTTAAAGATATAGAAGCGGATGTCGGACCGGAGCTTGAGGGAAGTCAGGTCGCTTTTACTGTAAATGTTCAGCAACCTGTCCGGAGCAAGCTGTATGGTGACGATGAACGTATAAGGTACATAATTGATTCATTGATACTCAATGCTCTTAATGGCAAGGATATAAGTGAGATAAAGTTAGTGGTCTTTTCAAAGGAATACGGGGACAAACTCCATCTTGTTATATCAGTCAGGGATGATGGATCATACGGTGATAATGATAATGTAAGATTCCGGTTGGGACTTGTTGACAGGATTCTCGGTTTTATGGATTCGAAGCTTCATATCATAAAGGATCCGGAAGGCGGAAATGAAGCATATTTTGAAATAGACCAGATTATAAGGGGGCAGTGATGTATACATACGCCTATGGCATTTGCCTTATAATATCTATTTTGGTATGCCTCGTAATCGCCTGCAGAGGATATGAAAAAGTAAATCCGTATACTTATACTGTTTTTATCATAATAATAGTTGTAAATCTCGCTTATTGGCTGAAAAGCATGGTTCTCAACTGGGAAGCAGCCATGATATGTTTTTGTATCTGTTATTTTGATTGTACGATACTTCTCACTATCATGATTCTGTCAATGCTTAGAACGCTGGGAATAAAACCGGGATTTCTCACCAAATTCCTGGCTTACGGTACCGCTTTTTTACATTTAGCACTGGTTTGGCTGAGTGTTCACAATAAAAATTATTATGAGTCTATCACAATAGTGCACACTGCCATGGGTAATGCAACAAAGGTCACTTACGGACCTCTGAAGCTGATTCATACAGTTTACATGGCTGTGCTGGCTGCGATTTTCCTGGTTCTACTGATAGCGGCCTATATAAGAAAAGGTACTTATTCAAAGAAAACTGTGTATGTTATTACCGCAGCAATCTTCATGGGATTGATGGCATATTTGCCGGATATTCTGGGATTGATCCAGTTTTCCCTTCTGCCTTTTGTTTACGTTATCGGCGATATATTTTTAGCGTACAATTACGAAAGAACCCAGGCGCATGATCTTACGGCTGTTATGACAAAGCATCAAAATGTCCAGGCAGTCAGGGGATTTGTTGCTGTCGACCTGAAAATGCAGTTTTTAAGCTGTAATGACAGAGCTTATGATTTTTTGCCTGATTTAAAGGAGCAGGTGGTTGATGAACCCCTGATAGAAGGCAGCAGTTATGCAAGATTAATGTATCCCATGATGTATGCCTTTGAAAAAGAGGGGTTTGCATCGAAGAAATTCCGGGTTGGTAATGTTACCTGTATAGCGGAAATAAATACCTTTGCCATCAGAACCAATGGACCAAGAAGAGGATATCTTTTTGAACTAAGGGACGCTACAGAAGAACAGAAGGCCTTTGATCTTGTGAATTCCTATAACGAGTCTCTTAACAGACAGGTAAAAGAGGCAACAGATAATATCAGGGATATCCAGAACAAGATCGTCGCCGGTATGGCTAATATGATTGAAAACCGTGACAACAATACCGGAGGTCACGTAAAGAGAACCAGTGATATCATAAAGATCCTGGTTGCCGAGATCCGCAGACAGGGAATTATGGATATTGATGACGCATTTGCCGATGACATTATGAGAGCGGCACCCATGCATGATCTCGGTAAGATAATAGTGGAAAACAGCATACTCAACAAGCCGGGGAAACTGACCGATGAAGAGTATGAGATCATGAAGATGCATTCCACTAAAAGCGGTGAGATGGTTATGATCCTGTTGGATGGTGTGGAGGAAGAACATTTCGTTAAGGTTGCCTTTAATGTAGCCAGATTCCATCATGAGAGATGGGACGGCCGTGGTTATCCGGAAGGACTTGTGGGATCCATGACGCCTATTGAAGCCAGAATTATGGCGGTGGTTGACGTTTATGATGCACTTGTCAGCAAGAGAGCTTATAAAGAACCTTTCAGTTTTGAAAAGGCCACACAGATCATGTGCGAAGGCATGGGTACCCAGTTTGACCCCAACATGAAGGCGCCATTCCTAGGCTGCAAGGCTCAGCTTGAGGCATATTATACTGAAATAAATGCACAAGGATGAGGCAAAATACCTCCAAGATATTGATAAAAACAAAAATTTCCACTTTTTTAATGTTTAAACATGGATTATAGACATGATTTGGATTAAAATAGAAATGTGAGAATAGTTGTTTTTTAGAGGGGAAAACTATGAAATACGGTAAGAAAGGATTTACTGTAGCGGAATTATTGATCGTAGTAGCTATCGTGGGAATTCTGGTGGCAATAAGTATACCGATTCTTAATGTGCAGCTTGAAAAGGCGAGAGAGGCGCACGATATAGCTTTGATGCGCACGGCGGCAGCGGCTGCAATGGAATATTATTATATAGGAGATTATGTTAAATATAGCGCTGATTTAGATAATGAAACTGATCCGGAAAAGAAAAATATCGGATTGAGCGTGGACCGAATGTCTACTGGTCCGGAGTCGTGGAATGCATATGGTGCCTATGACCCAAGAACAGGAAAAATTTATAGAACAAGAGATTTACTTCCTCCCGGTAAGAACGGTAAACGTTACGTTTATGGCAAAGGTACTAAAGTCGATGGTGGAACACGTGTTCCATCAGGTAGTGAGTCAGGAGAGGCTTATCAGTCCACAGAGGACTATAGGAATGCGGTTGTTATGGTTTCAATTTATGCAAAAGCAGCGACGCCTCATATTGATGTTTATTGGAAAGATAATACGAAATCTACTAATTCCAATTATATTGGTGGCAAAGCTTCCAATATAAATGGTCCTAAACGCTGCTTAAGGCTCTATCCAAATTAGGTAGATGCCGGTCTTTACAAAAATCTTACAAAATTCAAGGAACAGACTTTTTTATTAAAGTCTGTTCCTTTTTTGTAGGGATAACTTCAACCATATTAAGGCGGATTTTTGTTAACATGTAAGAACAGAGAAAGTATCGATTCCGGCAAGGTGGGAATAACCGTTGCTTCTCAAAGGGAAGGGTTTATGAGATTATGAGAGAGTTTAAAAGCAGAAAAAGACAGGATGATAATAACGAGACCTTGAAAAATGAGGAGTTACAGGAGTTTAAGAAGGACTCCGTGGAATTCTTCAGGAAGCATAAGAAGGTTCTGGCTCTTGGTGCCGGTTTCACCATAGCCTTTATGCTATTGTTCGGAACCATAGCTTTCGGAATCGTTAATCGTGCCGCTACAGTTGAACAGGTACAGCAGCAGCTTGCGGAGGTCGAGACATCCGGAGAGGTCATTAAGATCACAACCGATGAAGGTCTTACAGAGGCTGCACTTAATCAGTCAGAGAAAATCAACACTACTATAGAGACCGGAATTCCGGAAACAGCGGAGACGGCAGCTGCGACAGGCGAAGATCGTGCTTCGAAAGCAGCTGCCGGATCCGGCGCGAAGGCTTCAAACGGTAATGTTTCCGGTGGAAAAGCTTCAAAAGTAAATGATTTCGGTGCAGCAGACAATAAAGTGGCGGGAGCGGACCGCAGTGTGGATTCTGAAAAGAAAGATGCTGATGTTTCGGCCGAAGCAGTTGCATCAGGTACTTCAGCCGGCAGCGTTTCGGGAAATACCGCACATGAAGATCAGGAGGCTCTCAATCAGATTCTGGGAGTAGGCTCTTCCGGAGCAAAGCTTGACAAGGCTGCCGGTACAAAAAAGACTTCAGAAACCGATGTCATTCTCAGTAATGAGCCTTATATGGACGGTTCCTCTGATACAAATGCGGTTTCAGATACTGAGACAAAAGAAAATGCTCAGGCGACAAAAAATGCAGTCGAGGCTGAAACTCCTGCAGAGACCACAAAAGAGACTGCAGCTGAAACAACAAAAGAGACTATAGCTGAAACGGAAACCGCAGCGGAGACTGAAAAGGAGACAGAGGCTGCATCAGAAACCGTAGCAAAGGAGAAAAAGAGTGTCACATCAACAAACAGTGGCACAGTCACACTTCCTTTGGACAAAAAGAAGCTTACGGTCCTTGTATATATGATCGGCTCTTCTCTTGAGAGCAAATCAAACCTTGCGGCAAACAGTCTTGTGACCATGCTTTCCGCAAACCTCAACACCGATGATATGAATGTTATCATTGAAACAGGCGGAACCAGGGATTTCCATAACATTTCAACTGCAGACAAGGAATTTGACGAGTCTAAGATTGAAAGATGGATGGTTAAGGGCACGAAGCTCATTTATCTCGGTGATGGAGGAAACACTTCCGAAGTCAGCATGACAGACGGTGATGCATTTGAGGCTTTTCTTAAGTATGTGAAGAAAAACTTCCCGGCAAAAAGATATGAGGCAGTTCTCTGGGGACAGTCCGGCGGACCCGTAAGCGGCTTTGGATATGATGAGGTTAACGGCTCAGGCGAGCAGCTTACATTGACAGAGATGTCTACAGCTCTCAGCAATGCAGACATGGATCTGGATCTTCTGCTTTTTGATGCAAGACTTATGGGCGCCATGGAAACAGGTTACGGACTTTCATCACATGTGGATTATATGATCGCTTCGGAAGATAATGAGTATTGCATCGGTCTTAACTATACAAACTGGTTGAAGAAGCTGAACAGCAATCCCGAGTTATCAGCTATAGAGCAGGGTAAGCAGGTTATAGATGATTTCATTGCCGTAAACAAGGGAAAAGGTGAGGGCAAGGATGAAATGGTAGGCGCTTATTCACTGGTGGACCTTAAAGCCCTTAAGCGAAACACTTCCGACAGGCTGAAGGCATTGGCAGAGCTTCTGAAGAGCGCTGAGAAAACCGAAAACGGAAGAGATCATCTGAGGCAGGCAAGTAAGGAAGCTTACAGATTTGCACCCAATTACAGCTATGATCTTGTGGATTTCAGCAGCTTTCTCGGAGCAATAGAGAGTAACTTCACAGGCAGCGGAAGCGAAGGCATCAATTACAAAGAGATAAGGGAAGCAGCGGCCTCCCTAAGGAGTTCTGTTGAAAACGCTGTTGAAATCAGCAGATATGTGACTCCAAACGATGACGGCGGTGTATCCGGTCTCACCATTTATTTCCCGCAGCCCGGCACAGATTCAGAAAAGAAGGAGAAAATGCTCAAAAAGTATGAGGGACTGAATTTCAGTACTTCCTATCAGCAGCTTATCAAGCAGTATACTGAATAAGTTATATGTAAGGCGGCTATGCATAGGGCATGCACCTTCACCTGGCTGCATCAGACTTAAGAAGTTGGTATTACTAAGATTTCTAAATAACATACATAGAATTGCTTATGAAAAGGAGGGTTGATTTTAAACCCTCCTTTTGTTATACTCGTTAAAATTTTATAACAAATACCCATTCATAACCTGGATCCAAGCCCTTCAAGGGGAAAAGGACCTTTTAAACAGACAGAGTGACATGCTAAAAAGTGTCAGCGATTGTTTTTTTTTTGAAAGGAGATTTCCGATGGCCAAGATTATCGGCGATGGCATCACATTCGATGATGTACTGCTCGTACCTCAGTATTCAGAGGTTGTTCCCAATTCTGTTGATGTTTCAACTTACCTTACAAAATCCATAAAGTTAAACATCCCGTTTATTTCTGCAGGTATGGATACCGTTACAGAGCATCAGATGGCTATCGCCATGGCACGCTGCGGCGGCATAGGCATCATCCACAAGAATATGTCTATCGAGCAGCAGGCAGAGGAAGTAGATATGGTAAAGCGTTCAGAGAACGGTGTTATCACGGATCCTTTCTTCCTTAGTCCGGAGCATACTCTTAAGGATGCCAATGATCTTATGGCCAAGTTCAGGATTTCGGGTGTACCGATCACAGTTGATCGTAAGCTTGTGGGTATCATCACAAACCGTGACCTGGTTTTCGAAGAGGATTTCACAAAGAAGATCAAAGAGTGCATGACTTCCGAAAATCTCATAACAGCAAAGGAAGGAACAACTATTGAAGAGGCAAAGCAGATCCTTGCAAAGGCAAAGGTTGAGAAGCTTCCTATCGTGGATGATGAGGGAGTTCTCAAGGGCCTCATCACCATCAAGGACATCGAGAAGCAGATGAAGTATCCTAACTCTGCAAAGGATTCACAGGGAAGACTTCTTTGCGGTGCAGCCCTCGGAATCACTGCCAATGTTGTAGAAAGAGCAGCTGAGCTCGTAAAGGCACATGTTGATGTGGTTGTACTTGATTCTGCTCACGGTCATAGCGGAAACGTAATTAAGTGTGTATCACTTCTCAAGGAGAAGTTCCCGGAGCTTCAGATTATCGCCGGTAATGTTGCCACAGGTGCCGCAACTGAAGCTCTTATCAAGGCAGGAGCTGACTGTGTTAAGATCGGTATCGGACCGGGATCCATCTGTACAACCCGAGTTGTTGCAGGTATCGGTGTTCCTCAGATCACAGCAGTTATGAATGCTTACGAGGTTTCTTCAAAGTATGGTGTACCTATCATCGCAGATGGTGGTATTCAGTATTCCGGTGATGTTGTAAAGGCTATCGCAGCAGGTGGAAACACAGTTATGATGGGTTCTGTATTTGCGGGTTGTGATGAGGCTCCGGGTGAGTTCGAGCTTTATCAGGGACGTAAGTACAAGGTATACAGAGGCATGGGCTCAATGGGTGCCATGAAGCAGAAGAACGGTTCTGCAGACCGTTATTTCCAGTCCAATGCCAAGAAGCTCGTACCTGAAGGTGTTGAGGGACGTGTTGCTTACAAGGGTAAGGTAGAGGATACTATCTTCCAGTTTGTGGGCGGTCTCAGAGCAGGTATGGGATACTGTGGTGCAAAGGATATTCCTACACTTCAGAGCACAAGCGAGTTTGTGAAGATCTCAAGTGCATCACTCAAGGAATCACATCCACATGATATCCATATCACAAAGGAAGCGCCTAACTACTCAGTTGAGGATAATTAATAACAAATATTTATTTTCCGAGCTGTTCCGAAAGGAACAGCTTTTTTTGTGGTATAATCAGAATCAATTAATAGTAAATCAATCGGAGGCTTTTCAATGATAGAAGGATTTATAAGGGTTGCCTCCGCAACACCAAAAATAAAGGTTGCGGATGTTTCACATAATAAAGAAGCGATAATCAGTAACATAGTGGAGGCGGAGAAGCAGAGGGTTAAGCTTATCGTTTTCCCGGAGCTTGCATTAACGGCATATACCTGTGCGGATCTGTTCCACCAGACGATTCTTATTGATAAAGCAGAAAAAGCACTGGATGAAATTGCGGAAGAAACCAAAGGAAGAGAAATTGTTGTAGTAGTGGGAACCACCTGGTATACGGATCATAAGCTTTATAATACAGCTGCTGTTCTTCACGATGGACGTATCCTTGCCATTATCCCCAAGAAGAATCTTCCTAATTATGGAGAGTTTTATGAGAGAAGATGGTTCACTCCGGGCAACGAGGATGTGAGATTTTTAAAGCACAGGTCTAAGGCAACCGGAGAGATTTATGAGATCCCCTTCGGTATGAATATACTGCTCGAAGCCGAAGACTTTAAGGATTTTGTTCTTGCAGCTGAAATCTGTGAGGACGTATGGGTTCCGGAAACTCCCTCCACAAAGCATGCCCTTGCGGGAGCTACCGTCATTGCCAATACTTCCGCCTCTGATGAAACAGTCGGAAAGGACAGTTACCGCCGGGAGCTTATCCGTTCCACCAGTGCCCGTCTTGTGGCAGCTTATGTCTATACCAATGCCGGGGACGGTGAGTCAACAACAGACCTTGTTTTCGGAGGACAGGATATCATTGCGGAGAATGGCTCCATAGTTAAAGAAGGAAAGCGCTTCGAGACAGGACTCTACATTGCGGATATCGACCTCCAGAAGCTGGATCAGGAGAGATCAAGAACAACCACATATCCTTCTGTTTCTGAGGAGCTGAGAGAAAAATATGAGATTGTCAGATTCAGCTTTGAACCGGAGAATGTAAATGGTAAAAAAACCGAAACAGTCGAAGCTGATATATCATCAGAGGGACCGGTTCATGAAAGACTTTTTGCAGAGGCTGCCGATCTCAGGAGATACGTTGATCCTAAACCCTTTGTGCCGGGAAACCAGCAGGAAAGAACCCGGAGATGTAACGAGATATTCACCATCCAGGCATTGGGTCTCAAGAAGAGACTGGAGCATATCGGCTGCAAGACTGCAGTTATAGGTATTTCCGGAGGTCTTGATTCCACACTTGCACTTCTGGTAACCGCAAGAGCCTTTGATATGCTGGGTTTGCCAAGAGAAAACATTATCTCTGTAACCATGCCGGCCTTCGGAACCACAGACAGAACCTATAACAATGCCGTGACCCTGACAAAGAGACTTAATGCCACTCTGAGAGAGATAAATATCAAGGAGTCGGTATTGCTCCATTTCAGGGATATCGGACATGACCCTGAGGATCATTCTGTTACTTATGAGAATTCCCAGGCAAGGGAGCGAACCCAGATACTCATGGATATCGCAAATCAGACTGACGGAATAGTTATCGGAACCGGAGATCTCAGCGAGCTTGCTCTCGGATGGGCTACCTATAACGGAGACCACATGTCCATGTATGCGGTTAATGCAGGAGTTCCGAAAACTTTGGTGAGATATCTGGTTAAGTATGTAGCGGATACTTCAGAGGATAAGGCATTAAGCTCATGTCTTTATGATATCTTTGATACACCTGTAAGCCCGGAGCTTCTTCCTCCTACAGGAGACGGAAAGATATCCCAGAAGACAGAAGATCTGGTGGGACCTTATGAGCTCCACGATTTCTTCCTTTATCAGATAATGAGATTCGGTTTCAGTCCGAAAAAGGTTTATATGCTGGCACTGAAGGCTTTCTCAAAGGAAAACCAGGGGGATTCAGACAATGCTGAGATATACGAATCAGATGAGATATTCAAATGGTTAAACAAGTTCTACTGGAGATTTTTCTCCCAGCAGTTCAAGAGAAGCTGTCTCCCCGACGGACCAAAGGTTGGTTCTGTGGCAGTTTCTCCAAGAGGAGATCTGAGGATGCCGAGTGATGCGGTAGTAAAGCTGTGGATCGAAGAATTGAAAGAATTGAGGTAAATTATGGATAATATTAAGGATGACAAAAAAGTTCTTGAAAAAAGTGAAGATCTGAATAAGGCTGCGGAAACAGAGTTTATTGATGGATTTTCCGGATTCGAACCCATACCCGATCATGATCTGAAGAAGGTTATGGGCGGTCAGGATATCATGGCAAAAAGCGATAAATTTTAAGGACAATTATGGATAAAAAACAGCTTTTTAGAAAGAAAAGTTATGAGCATATCAATTCCCCTGAGAAGCTCGATCAGTTCCTGGATATTCCTGGACCCAATACATGGGCTCTGATAGTAGCCTTGTTTATAACGATTGGTGCTGCTATTCTGTGGGGGATTTTTGGCAGCGTTCCCGAAACTGTATCTGCTGTCGGCATCAGGACCCCGAGGGGTATAACCTGCTTTGTGTCTTCCCAGGAAGCTCATCGTGTGGAACCGGGGATGAAGGTCATAGTAAGTGATGATAAAAACACCATTATCGGAACAGTTGATCTCGTTGGCATGAGCGTAGCTTATTACAATGCCGGAGAGGCTGTAAATGCTCCCTGGCTGCTTGAAAACAACCTGAAGGACACTGAATGGGTAAGTTCTGTTATCGTGAAGGTTCAGGATGAAGATACCGATAAGCTTGCCATCAATGCCGAGCTAAAGGCAAAGGTCGTGTTGGAAGAGAGACCGCCATATAAAATATTGTTTGACTGACTTATGGGAGGCATATGAGAAGGATCAAAAATATTCCTGTAGTTATGATGATGGAAAATACGGAGTGCGGTGCGGCCTGTCTCAATATGATATTGGGATACTACGGGAAATGGGTTTCTCTTGAGCAGGTTCGGCAGGATTGCGCCATAAACAGAGACGGAAGCAATGCTCTGAACCTGGTTCTGGCTGCACGAAATTACGGTCTGGTGGGAGGTGGCTACCGGGCTTCTGTTGATGCGCTCAAAAATGTATCTGTTCCCCTGATACTTCATTGGAATTTCAGTCATTTTGTGATCTTTTGCGGATTTGACGGGGACAAGGTTGAAATCATAGACCCGGCCATGGGAAAGGTTTATGTTTCCATGGAGGAGTTTGATGTATCCTATACCGGAGTTGTATTGAAGCTTGAGCCGGGACCTGAATTTAAAAAGGAAGGTCATCCCGATACGGTTATACATTTTGTAAAGAGCAGACTGAAAAACTCCCGGAAAACCTTTTTGGCTGCTGTGCTTTTTTCGATTCTGGTGGGACTTGGCGGTCTCATAAGTCCGTTTCTGAACAGAGTATATCTTGATTATATTCTGACGGGTTCAAACGAGGAATGGTTTGTCACAGTTATCGGATTCATGGGATTGATGGCCGGATTCATCGGAATTGCTTCCATTGTGGAAGCTGTATATGGTCTGCAGGTAGAGGCAAAGCTTGGCGTTAATGCCGGCATGGGATTTATGTGGCATGTACTCCATCTTCCGGTAGAGTTTTTTAAGCAACGTTATGTGGGAGATGTGGTTCAGAGACAGGAAAGTAACCAGAATATAGCGAGACTTCTTATCAAGAGTCTGGCTCCGATACTTATCGAGGTATGCTTTACCATATTCTATGTGGCAGCTATGCTTCATTATTCGGTAATGCTTACCCTTCTTGGGGTTATGGTGCTGTTTATGAACCTTGTGCTTACCCAGAGAGCAACTTCGGTGGATATAAACAGGAACCGTGCCCAGCTTCAGTATAAGGGCCGCATGGATAATGCAACCATCGCCGGGGTCGAGATGATAGAAACCATAAAAGCCTCGGGAGTAGAGGATGAATATTTTGAAAGATGGGCAGGTCTTCAGGCCAATTTTCTGAATTATGGCAATACCACCCGTGGTGCCCGTCTGGAAGTATATCTGGGATTCCTGAAGGATCTCGCAAACTGGGCGGTTGTTACAGCCGGTGCCTGGTTTATATTAAAGGGCGAGATTACGGTAGGTATGCTTCTTGCTATCCAGGGCTTTCTCAGTAACGTTTCCACTCCGCTTCAGAGTCTGATTTCAGTGGGGCAACAGTTCCAGGAGCTGGTCAATGCCATCAACAGAGTAGAAGATGTAATGAGATATAAGGCGGATGTTCCTGAAACTTTTGACGAGGAGATGGAAAATGCCGGAATCATTTTATCTAAAATAAAACCGGATTCAGAGTCAGATACAGATTCAGATGATGAGGAGAGAGACTTAAACAGGGACCATATAGTGGAAAAGCTGTTCCAAAATGAGGATCCCGAAAAATTAAGCGGAGAAATTGAGTTTAAGAATGTGACCTTTGGTTACAGTAAACTGTCGGACCCCTTTATAGAGAACTTCTCGCTGAAGGTTCCTGCCGGCGGCAGTGTTGCATTCGTTGGATATTCAGGCTGTGGAAAGAGCACCATGGCGAAGCTTCTGTCAGGGCTTTATAAACCCTGGTCAGGCGAAATTCTTTACGACGGAACACCGATAGATGATATTCCAAGGGATATATTCACAAGTTCATTGTCGGTTGTGGATCAGGACATAGTTCTTTTTGAAGATGAAATCTCTGAAAATATTTCTCTTTGGGACAAATCCATAGAGGACTTTGACATTATCCTTGCTGCAAGAGACGCCCATATCCATGATGAGATCATTTCAAGAGAAGGCGGTTATCATGGTATGATCCGGGAGAACGGAAAGAATTTTTCCGGAGGACAGAGACAACGTATAGAAATCGCAAGAGTCCTTGCAGAGGATCCGTCCATACTTATACTTGATGAAGCCACCAGCGCACTTGATGCGGAGACCGAATATAAGGTCATGGAGTCCATCAGGGAACGAGGCATTTCCATAATAGTTATTGCCCATCGTCTCTCTACCATCCGTGAGTGCGACGAGATCATCGTTATGGATAAAGGCAAGATCGTTGACAGAGGAACACATGATGAACTTATGGAGAGGGATGGCTTGTATCGCCAGCTTATTATGATGGAGTAAGTAATGGGACTTCTTGATAATCAGATAAAAACCAGGAGAAAAAATGATAATGATGCCATGGAACGGGCGCTGGGTGAACTCCGTGCCGCAGTCATGGGAGAAGAAGTTTACTTCCAGAGTAAGGGAACAAGGGACGATGCCCTGAGGGAAATTCTCATATATTACGGTGTAAGATATGAAGATCCGCCAAGCATCCTGGACTCCTTTGAAGACCGCATGAATTTTATGCTCAGCCCGACCGGCATCATGAAAAGGCATGTTAAGCTTAAAAAGGGCTGGTGGATTCATGATGCCAATCCCATACTGGCTTATACCAAAACCGGAGAAGCATTGGCACTCCTTCCGAGAAATTTCGGAGGATACCAGTGGTATGATTATAAAAGTGGAAAATATGTCAAAGCCCGCAAAGATAATGTGGATATCTTTACAGGGGAGGCTCTTGTTTTCTACAGACCCATGCCTATAAAGAAGATGAACCTCATGGATTATTTCAGGTACATAGTGACGGAGATAAGAATTTACAGGATCATTTATTTTATTCTTCTCAGTATGATGGTCA